>Ga0209344_10001014_pt1 | contig 40707 bp, 32 predicted proteins | sample Cruoilmetagenom6_FD_187293 | JGI IMG/M metagenome (GOLD analysis project Ga0209344, IMG submission 187293) | Oil polluted marine microbial communities from Coal Oil Point, Santa Barbara, California, USA - Santa Barbara Oil Seep Sample 6 (SPAdes)... | ecosystem: Environmental > Aquatic > Marine... | reverse complement strand
CTTCTTCCATTTTTGAATGAAAGCTCTCAGATTTTGAGTTTTTTTCATCTTCGGAAAACGGAATGCTTTTCCCAAAAGTGGCTTCAAAAATATCTTCCGCGCTCTCCGTTTCGGGTATTTGTTGTGTAGGAAATTCTTCCTTTAAAATAGACTCGGCCCTCTTGAGATTTTGAACAATTCTCTCGGAAACCAAATTGAAATTTTTTGAAGCAGGCGTGGTGGGATTGTTGAGAATATAGGTGCTCAACGACGCCAAGGACGAAAGGAAAGTGTGGTTTAAAACTACTATTTCATAAACCTTGTCAAGACTTTTCTGTCTCGATTTGGGCTCCTGCGTCATTCTTTGAAAGGCTGCGCTGAGGTCTGACATTTCCAAAAAGGACTTCTTGCGGGCCACTTTGTATTGGTCGGGAACGGTGCCTTTGGTGTTGTAATAGCCGATAATTTCTTCCAAATAGACCCGGTAGGCCTTAACCGTTTCCAGCAAGGTTTTTTGCATACTTTGTATTTCCCACGCGGGCCAGAGCAGCAGATTTCCCAAGGTGGCCAACCCTGCGCCAATAATGGTATCTGTTACCCGATACTGAATAACGTTAAAAATGTCGGGCCGCATCAGTGCATAAATAAAAACCACACTGAGCGTAATAAAAGTTGCCCCAGCTTTATAGTTGCGCTGCACCATGGAAAAGGCAATAACGAGCGAAGCGATTGCCAAAATACCGTAAACCGTTTGGTTTTGCGTAATCAAAACGATGCCCACGGCCAGCGCGCCGCCAATCAAGGTTCCGATGGTCCGTTCTTTGGAACGTGTTTTTGTCAGGCCAAAAGTGGGGCGCATAATTACAATCAAGGTGAGTAAAATCCAATACGGATTTTGGAGGGAAAACAGAATTCCCACCCCATAGCCAATCATTGTCATCACCGCCAACCTAAGCGAATGCTTGAAAATAGGGGAGCGCAGATTGAAATTTTCTATCAGTACCTCAAGGTCATAATTCTCTTTGGTCAAAAACCTGCGAGAATCTTCTTTTTTGAGGGTTGAAATTTCGCGTTTTGCGGGGTTTAAAAGCAACCATTCTATTTTTTCAATTTTCTTTATTTGCTCTTTTTGATATTTGAAAAGATTTCTGAGCAGCAATAGATTTTCATCGTAAATTTCATTGGAAGCCGCTGCATATTCGGAGATATCGTCCTTGATTCTTTTTGCGAACATTTCTATTTTGGAACTTTTCCGAAGTTTTTTCGGCGTAGCAATATTGTCGGCAATAATGTTCAGCCTCTGGCTCATGGCAAAAAGCAACTCTTGGAAATTGGCCAATTGCGCGGGTTTCTTCCTAAAAAATTCATCCGTTTGTGCATAATTCACCGGGTTTGCCATCGCCAGTTCCAGCATATCTACCAACTGGACAAAAATGAGCAGGCGCTTTCCCTCGTAATCAGATTTTCCCGAGCCGGTCCTGCTCGAAATTAAAATATCGCGCAGGGTTTCGTGGGTGTTGGTTAGCTCGGTTTTCGTATTTAATAATTTCTTTAAAAGCGGTGTCCTGTCAGCGGTTTCGGCAACCAATTCCCCACGTGTCCGTAAATAGTCTGCCGTTAGTTTAATAGTTTTTGAGAGATAATATTCCGTGGGTGCCTTCGGAAAAATAAAATGCCGAAGCAACGCAAGAGCCGCATACCAAAGCCCGCCGATACCGATTAACAGCATCCGCTCATAAGGTTGTATAACGTCTGAAAAATTTGAAAAACTCAGAACCAGGGCAAAAAGCCCCGAAAAACTAATAAGCGAGGCCCGAAATCCATAAATGGAAAGATAGGAAATGCCGAACATCAAAATGCCCAAAATTGGAAAGACCAACCACAGCGATAGGTGCAGATAACCGCCAATTAAGCTTACAATCATGGCCAACAGCGTAGCCAGCAAGATTCCAGTAATTTTATGCCGAATACTGCCGCTGACATCGCTTGGCGATGCAAGCATGGCTCCCACAGTTATGGCTATTCCCATATCCAGCGCATCCAGTTTTACGCCGGCCACAATGGGAAGGGTAAGTGCAATTCCCAAAAGAATGGCCTTGGAGAAATCTGTACTGTTTACAAACTCCGAAAGGTCTTTTAGTGAGGTGGCTACTATGTTTTTTGGAAGTTTCAAAAGCAGTTGGTTTCAAAAGCTGCAAAGATATTGCGCACAAAAGCGAAGTTCGTTAATCTTTTCAGAAATGTAAGTGTGTTATACTTTTATTAAATGTACGACGGCCGTATGGCGAACGCTCTTTAAAATCTTAAATTTATACATATTCTTAAAAAATTTGCAGCAATGAACCAAGTAATTTTACTGAAAGATCGTCCAAAAGGGAAGCCCTCATTAAAGGATTTTGAATATACCGAAGAAGAAAAACCGCAACCAAAGGATGGCGAAATTTTATTGAAAACGAAATATGTCTCCGTTGACCCCTACCTCCGCGGACGGATGCGCGATGAAAAATCATACATTCCGCCTTTTGAAGTTGGAAAGCCTTTGGAATCGGGAATTATTGCTGAGGTAATTGAATCGAAAAACAAGAATTTTGAGAAGGGCGATTTTGTAAACGGAATGCTTCAATGGAAGCAATTTCAAACTTCCAACGGAAACGGATTGAATAAGGTAGATGGCGAAAAAGCTCCATTAAAAGCCTATCTGGGAATTTTGGGGCTAACTGGAATTACGGCGTATTTAGGTCTCGACAAAATAGGAAAACCGCAAAAAGGAGAAACGCTTTTGGTCTCCGGAGCTGCTGGTGCGGTTGGGAGCGTTGTGGGACAAATAGGAAAAATAAAAGGCTGCCGCGTGGTGGGAATTGCAGGAAGTGAGGAAAAAATTGACCGTATTCAAGAAAAGTTTGGCTTTGATGCAGCAATCAATTACAAAACCACCGACAATATGAAAAGAGCTATCGCAGAAGCCTGTCCCGACGGAGTGGATGTGTATTTTGACAACGTGGGCGGCGAGATACTGGATGCCGCTTTGGCAAATATGAATAAATACGGCCGGGTGGTAAACTGCGGCGCCATTTCACTTTACAACAAAACCGAAACCCCAATGGGACCGCGGGTTGAAACAACGCTCATAAAAAATAGTATTTTAATGCAGGGCTTCACGGTCCGCGACTTTGTAAAGGATTTTGGCCCTGCGCAAAACCAATTGGCCAAGTGGATGGAGCAGGATAAATTGAGCTATTTGGAAACGGTAGTGGAAGGTTTTGAAAATATTCCGCAAGCGTTTATCGACTTATTTGATGGGAAAAATAAAGGGAAAATGATTGTTGTGGTTTAAGGCGTTTCTGAAATTTTCAAATAGCACCGCTCATCTTTTTTTAAAGAAAAGGCGTGGTTAAAAAATAGGACTTTTCCTTTAAAATCCGCTTCAATCAAATAATGGCTTCCTTTGAAATAGCATTTTTTTACGGATACTTCAAGCTTTGTTTTTTCTTCGGAAATTTTTAGTTGGTGTGGGAAAATGATGATTTCTTCTGAAGAAACTTCCGAAGAAATAAGACTTTTCGGAAGTAGGTTTGCTTCGCCAAAAAATCCTGCTTGATATTCAGAGGAAACGTTTTCGTAAATAAACTGCGGCGTTCCGAACATTTCTTTAGAACCGTTTTTCAGCATTAAAATCTGGTCGGAAAATGACAATGCCTCATCGTTGTCGTGGGTTGCGGTGATGCAGCTGATATTTTTCTCTTTTAGATAATTGAAAATTTTTCGTCGTAATTTATTTTTTCTAAAAACATCAATATTGCTGAAAGGTTCGTCCAGCAAAAGGATTTCGGGTTCGTTTGCCAATGCCTTTGCCAAAGCCACGCGCTGTTTTTGGCCACCGCTTAGGTTTTTTACCAATGTGTTTTTGAAACTTTCCATTTCAACAACTTCCAGCAGCTGCTCAATTCTTTTTTTATCTTTTTCCTCATCCAAACCGGAAAGATGTGAACCAAGGTTTTCAGCAACCGTCGTGAACGGCATTATATTAAATTCCTGCGCCACGAGTTTCATAAATGGCTCGCCGGGAATGAGCGCTTTGGTTGGGCCGAGCAGTTTTTTTTCGTTGTAGAAAATTGAACCGTTTTCCAAATGGAGCAACCCGTAAACAAGATGTAAAAGTGTAGATTTTCCGCAGCCACTTTCACCTAAAATACTGAGGTGTTCTCCGGGTTTTAGTGTAAAAGAAACATCTTTTAAAATGGTTTTTTCGGAATAGGCGAAGGAATCGATTTCAACTTTTAGCATCGCAAAAAATTATTAAAATTCTGTTACCCCAGCCCTAAAGGGAGCAGAATTTTTGAAGCCTCGTTTAATTTGAAATTTTACCCTTTCGGGCTGTGGGATAAAAATTTCAATATGAATTTATTTCGCCAAAATCCCATCACTTTCCAAAACGGGAAGCGCGGTCACTTTTTCTTCTGAAATACTATTCGGCTTAAAAGTGAACTTTCGTTCAAAGAGTTTGTTTTCGGCGAAAAAGGTAACCAAATATTCATTGGTAAAACCCAAAACCTCTGTTGGGATAAATTCAACTTTAACCGAAGTTTTTGGTTTTATTTTTCCCAGACCATGACGCAGGGTTGAGGTTTTTTTATCTTCACTTTTTCCGCGGGATAGTACCAAAACCGTTTCAATTTCATCTTCTCGGTTATTCACCAGATAAATGTACCATTGTTGTTCGGTAAAATCCTTGTCCCATTCCTTTACGGCCACAATACGCACGTTTTCGGCTTTTGGGATTTCTATATCCTTTCGCATAATCAATCGTCAATTTTCCACATAATCCAAACCGCCAAAAGCGCAATGGCAGATACGCCGAGCAATATGGCGCCAATTACAATTTTAATCGCCGCAATTACGAAAGTAAGGTAGGCTATTGCAATGGCAACGATTACCAAAAGGGCGATAACAAGATATTTTTTCATAGCATTTTTGTCTTAAATCTTATGTCTTTCAGCGCAGCGGTCTTAGGTTTTTACAACACGCTTTTAAACTGTTCCAAAAAGCGCACATCGTTTTCGCTGAACATTCTGATATCAGGAATTTGGTGCAGAAGCATGGCAATTCTATCGATACCTACGCCAAAGGCGAAGCCAGAATATTCCTCGGCGTCGATGCCACAGTTTTTAAGTACGTTCGGGTCAACCATTCCGCAGCCGCCAATTTCTAGCCAGCCGGTTCCTTTGGTTATGCGGTGGTCTGCTTCGGTTTCCAGCCCCCAATATACATCAACTTCGGCGCTCGGTTCCGTGAACGGGAAATACGAGGGGCGCAAACGGATTTTAGATTTTCCGAACATTTCCGTGGTGAAATATTGTAGCGTTTGCTTTAAATCTGCAAAGCTTACGCCTTTGTCTACATACAAACCCTCCACTTGGTGGAAAAAGCAGTGTGAGCGCGCTGAAATGGCTTCATTTCGATACACACGGCCGGGCGAAATGGTACGGATGGGCGGTTTGTTATTTTCCATATAACGCACCTGTACGGACGAGGTGTGCGTACGCAACAAAACATCAGGATTGGTTTGGATAAAAAACGTATCCTGCATGTCGCGCGCCGGGTGATACTCGGGAAGGTTCAAGGCAGTAAAGTTGTGCCAGTCGTCCTCAATTTCGGGACCTTCGGAAACGTTGAAGCCAATACGCAAAAAGATATCGATAATTTTATTTTTTACGATGGAAATAGGATGGCGTGAGCCCAGGGGAATCACCTCGCCCGGACGGGAAAGGTCGCCGTAAACGCCTTTGGATTCCGCGCTGTTTTCAAGTGCTTCTTTAAGCGAATCCACTTTTTCCTGCGCGGCGTTTTTAAGGGTGTTTATAACCTGACCATACTCCTTTTTTTGCTCGTTTGGCACATTTTTGAATTCGGCGAAAAAGTCGTTCAGCAATCCTTTTTTACCCAGGTATTTTATGCGGAAGTTTTCAATTTCTTCTTTGTTGGTGGAAGAAAAGGCTTGTACTTCGGCTATGTGTTTTTTTATGGTTTCTATCATTACAAAATCTTCTCTAAAATATTTTAGTTTATCACTTTTTTCTCCCAAAAATACTGCACAATAGCCTCTTTCATCAAAACGCTCTGCTCTCCTGCTTTTAAGGGCGGCAATTGTTCTAAAACAGTATAATGCGGCCACCCCTCCTCGTCGTAATAATCAAATTGGTAATAGCCGTAGGGTTCCAAAACACGACAGATGGCAATGTGCATTAGGTTTAGCTTTTCGTCTTTTTTAAATTTGCGGTGCAGTTGGCCTAGCTCTTGGATTCCTATTAAATAAATAATGGCATCCAAATCTAAAACCTGCCCATCGGCAAAACGGTCGCCAAGCATTTTTACCACTGCTTCCCACCGTTCCTTTAATTGTTCGTCGCGTGCCATTTCTAAATAAATTAGTCTGCAAAGATACAAGTTTAAAATTCCAAATGTCAAGCGCCAAAATCCAAAATGATAAATTTCAAATTTTCATAAAATTTTTAAATACTAGGCACTCCAAATTTGGGATTTGCGATTTGGGACTTGGAATTTTTAAATTGCTATATTTATGAAAAATTAAAAAGTATGAACACTATCGATATTGTACTTGGAATTATTTTCATAATCGCTTTTTTTGTGGGTTTTAAAAAGGGATTGCTCCGTTCGCTCGCTTCTTTAATCGGGCTCGTAGTTGGCGTTTACTGCGCTATGTTTTTTTCTGATTACGTGAGGGTTTATATTGAAAGATGGTTTGATTGGAGTGCAGATTTAAATAGAATTGCCTCATTTTTAATTACTTTTTTTCTCGTAATGTTCCTTTTTAGTTTATTGGGAAGACTTTTGACCAAAGTTGCGGATTTTGCGATGTTGGGAATTTTCAACAAACTTTTGGGAGGTATTTTCAACTTGTTGAAATTGGCGTTTTTAATAAGTGTGATTTTTATGTTTGTAAACGCTTCAGAAAATTATAGAATTCTTACTGAGGAAAAACGCGAATCGTCGCTTTTATACACACCCGTTGCGGCAATTGCACCGGCAATATTGCCCACAATAATGGAGGAGGTTGATAATTTAAATATTGACGATCCTGAAATTACTCCAAAAGAAAGCCCCGATGAAACGGGGCTTCCTGAGGAGTAATAAAATAATTTACACTACATCTTTTATATTGCTACGTGCGTATTTCACGGCTTCCTTAAAGTCGTTGAAAATAAGCTCCTTCGGTACTAAATCTGGAATAATATCAATCTTTTCCATCATTACACGTGGTTGTGGCTGAAGATCTTCAAAAATAGGCGTGACGCCTTTTTTGGTGATGTTCATCAATACTTCTTCCATTGCATAAAGTCCCGATTGGTCTATATACGGCGTCTTTCCCATTCGTATAATTACGTGTGTAGCGGTATCAGGAATTTGGTTTGCCAACTGTTGAAAATCTGAAGTATAACCAAAAAACAGGGGTCCTTCCAAACGTTTTATAAATACTTCTTCTTTTAACCTTTCGGGAAAATTAACTTCGTCACTCCAAGCTAACGTAAGCTCATCGGCATTTTTAAGCGGAACTACTTTTGATTGGTCGGCGGTAAGGTCTCCAATTTTCTTCATAAAAATGATGGAGGCCAAAACCAGTCCTATACCTACTGCATAAACCAAATTCCAAAAAACGGAAAGTAATAAAACCACAATCATAATAGTAACTTCGGCCTTTTGCATTTTTGGGATTGCCTTCAAGCCTTTGTAATCCATTACTCCAATACCCACGGTTATCAAAATTCCTGCAAGAACGGCTGCAGGAATTTGTGATGCAACGGGCCCTAAGGCCAATAATATTACGAGCAATAAGACTGCGGCAATCATACCCGAAAGTCTTGTTGTTCCCCCTGATTTTATGTTTACCACCGTACGGATAGTTGCACCAGCTCCGGGGATACCACCAAAAATTGCGGCTATACTGTTACCAATACCTTGGCCCATCAATTCTTTGTTGGGGTTGTGTTTGGTTTTGGTCATATTATCTGCTACAACGGAGGTAAGCAAGGAGTCAATTGCTCCTAAAAACGCTAGCGTTAATGCAGTAAATATGTAAGGTGAAATCTGTCCAAATTCAAATTCAGTGAATATGTTCAAATTCGGAATTGGAAAACCTCCCGGAATCTGATCAATGGGCTGATAATTCAATTTTAGCACATAGGCACCCACCGAAACTACAAGCAATGCTACCAACGTGCTCGGAACCACAGTTGTAATGCGCTTAAAGCCGTAAATGATTAAAATGGTCAATGAAGCCAAAATAAATTCTAACCAATTAATATTGGCGATAGCTCTGGGCAAGGCTTTAATTGCTCCTGCAACTCCTGATGTTTCAGACTTTGCCAATACTTTTGCTTCCTGGAGAATTTCTTCTTCTGTAATCTGTTCGGAACGGTTAATTGTTTCCTCAAAATCTTCGAGCACTAAAATTCCTTCACCCGCTTCATCACGCAAAATATTGGTCATTATTACTTCTTCAGCCTGGGGTTTAAATGTTTCAATGAAAGTTGTATCATCTTCGGTATAATAACCCAAAACCGGCAACAGTTGGGTAATTAAAATGATAACCCCAATTGCAGTCATAAAACCTGACACCACGGGGTAGGGAATGTATTTTATATATTTCCCCACACCAGTAACACCCAACAAAATTTGCATTAGTCCGGCCAGTAAAAAAACCAATAAAATATACGGTAAGGCTTGTTCTACGCTACCATTGTGCGAAGCTATGATTCCAGCGATAACAACCATGGAAACTGCTGTCATAGGTGCTGTTGGCCCAGAAATCTGTGTATTTGTTCCGCCGAAAAGCGAAGCAAAGAAACCTATGAAAATAGCACCGTACAATCCGGCATCGGGACCAAGGCCCGACTGAACCCCGAAAGCTAATGCAAGGGGCAAGGCAACGATTCCGGCGGTAATTCCGCCAAATAGATTTCCTCTTAAATTTGTAAATATGTTTGTCATAATTAATTTTTTAGGTTTTGGATATAATATGCTAATCGATTTTACGAATGTGATTTGTCACACTGTTAAAAATCTTTTTTCAAAAGCATACTGAATCCAGTCCAATTATTTATTCAAAAAATGAGACGGCGCCTGTGTTAATGTCATACATAGCACCCACAATATCTATTTCGTTATTGTCTTCCATTTCTTTTAGAATTGGGCTCATATTCCTAATATTATCAATGGTTAGCGTCACATTCTTTTCTGCTACCGCATCTACGAAATCTAGATTTTTTGAATTGCGCTGGCCTTCATCTTTAGGTTCTGAAACGCTTTCAACTGCTGGTTTTATCTTTGCAAGCATCCCTGTTAGATTACCCATTTTTGCATCATCGCAAGCCCCTTTTACCGCACCACAACTGGTGTGGCCCAAAACCACGATTAGTTTTGTTCCGGCAAGTTTTGAGGCAAATTCCATGCTTCCCAAGATATCTTCATTAACAAAGTTACCGGCAATACGTACGCTAAAAATATCGCCCAAGCCTTGGTCAAAAACTAGTTCTGCCGAAACCCGAGAGTCTATACAGCTTAGAATTGTGGCAAAAGGAAATTGCCCTTCGCTGGTATCGTTTACCTGCTCCAATAGGTTTCTATTTGCCTTTAAATTATTTTGGAATCTTAGATTTCCTTCTTTTAAGAATTGCAGCGCCTTTTGTGGCGTCATCGTTGCTTGAGTTTCTCTAGTATGTGCTTTCATAATATGATTATTTGTTTTTTTGAAATTATATGAATTGTCCCCAAAGTCAATAAAATTGACAAAAATTTCCAGATTGCAAATGCAATGGAATTTTTTTGGGAAATAAATTAAAAATTTGTTTTTAGAAAAGATTAAGCTTTTCGGGGAGGAGGTGACACTACGTCTAAAAATACGTTGGAATAGCTGTCAATTTGAAAACCATCTCGGTTTTGCTGTTTTTTCAGAAATTCTAAACTATTGCAGTTTGATTGTATTTTTTCAATATCGAAGACAAAATTGGGCTTGGGCATTTTGTTCGAATTTTCTTCCTCATTCATTGAAAAAAAGGTAGAAACATCGGCTTGATTACCAGAAAGACTTATAATAGCAGGTGTTACAAGAAAACTTGTAAAGACGAGCAACAATAATATACTGGTTAATCTCAAGCGCTTTTTTTTAAGAAATTCAAAAATAACAGATTGAACTTAATTTCCTGTTAAGTAAATATTAAAACTACAGTTGTTTCAAATCAGATGAAGGAATCCATCCGTCTTTTCCGTCAGCCAAACTGATTCGAAACCAGTTTCCGTCCTGCGCCAAAATTTGGACTTTTGTTCCTTCGTGTAGGGTAAAGGCAACATTACTGCCCATGGAAGGTTCGGTCTTTACTTCAATTTCACTTGCAAAAATAACCGCGGGTTGGTTTTTTGAATAATCGCCGTAAGTCAAAAATGCCATTGTCAATGACGCGACCAATAAAAACCCTGCAAACATGGAGCTCACAAAAAGCAATCGTTTTCTTTTTTCAGAAAAAGCGAAATAGTAAAAAAGAAACAACGCTACAAAAAATAATGAAAAAGCAACTGCTAAAACCGCCCATCCTTCAAAAGTAAAAATGCTGGAAATACTATTATACCATTTTGAAAAGACCGTCTGTGGCAAAGGTTCAATGGAATCGATGCGCGCATTTTCTGCAAAGGCAAGGTTGTTTTTAATGTCCTGGTCGTTCGGGGAAAGCTGCAGCGCCTTTTCGTAATAATAAATACTCGGGCCTATGTGATTTAGTTTGTACTGTGCATTTCCCAGATTGAAATACAGTTCGGCAGAATGTTCGCCGTTGTCCAAAATTTTCATCCAAGAATTGATGGCCTGTTGGTATTTTCCGTTTTTGTAAAGCTCTTTTCCTTGCTCAAAAAGCGTTTCATTTTGTGCAATTCCGGAGAAAGAAACCAATAAAATAAGTATGTACAGTAGCTTTTTCATCGTCATCAATTTTTACTGTATTTGTTTATCAATGTTTGAAATTACTTCCACCGCCTTGCTGTAATCCTGTTGTACGGATGCCGTTGAAGATGAAGCATATCGCGCAAATTCGCAGCTTTTCAACAAACCGATAAAGCTTTCCACCGTTGGTGCTTCCACATTTCGTTCGAGCAGCATTTTGGAAATAAGACCCTTTTCCATTTCCGAAGTTTCAATATTGAGTTTCGCTTTTAAATAATTGTGAAGTGCGCGCTCTAACGACTCATAAAAAGCAGTTGGGTTTTGAATGTTCCGCTTGGCTTCCGAAAGGTATTTTTTGGCGAGTTTGTTTGCGCGGCGCAACTTGTTTCCTTCCACATCGTTCAAGCGCTCTTTGCGTTTTTTCCCTGCAAGGATGAATAGGGGAATCAACAAGAATGGCCCGCCCAAAAGCGACCAAAACAATGGTGATTTAAAGAAACTTTCCTGTGCAATCGGCTCTAGGTTGGCGTCCAATTTTATGTATTTAAAATTGTCTTTGGAAAGTACAACTTGCTTTTTCGCATCGTTGGAATTTGCAATAGGATTTGCCGAACTTATGGGCCCATTTTCAACTTCAATGGTAAATTCTTTTGAAGTAATGGTTCTATATTTTTCGGTTTTCGGGTCGAAGAACGAAAAGGTAATCGGGTTCACCGGATAGGTTCCCTTGAACTGCGGAACAACAGTATAGGAATCCGTTATGCTGCCTGACATTCCGCCGATGGTGGTGTTTACGCTTTCGCTGTGTTCGGGCTCATAAACTTCTAAAGTATTTGGAAGTTTTACCGTGGGAAGGGTGAACAATTTTAAATTCCCTTTCCCAGAAACTTTCACGTCCAATTGAAGTGATTCGTTGGCGTTTAGTTGGGTTTTATTGGTGTTTACATCAAAAGTGAAATCGCCCACGGCGCCGTTGAAACCATCCGGCTTGCCTTCCAAAGGAAGCGGTTTCACATTAATGGTACGCTTTCCTGCCGAAATGGTTTTGTTCACACGTTCCATCACTCTTCTGCCAAATATATCGCGGCGGTTGCCCTGCACGTCAATGGGAATATCCAGCGTGAGCGGTTCTATTTCCAGTTCGCCAGTTTTTTGCGGATAAAGTACGGTGGTTCTTAACACCACGTATCGATAATCCTGGCCATTGTATTTGCCTTCGTAAACCTTAAAATTGTTTTGATTGTCAATATTCTGGCTCCAAAAATCGGCGTATTTTGGAGTGTCAATCTCACGCCATTGGCTGGTAATGCTTACATCGTGCGAAACATAAAGTTTGTAGGTAACCGTAATTGCTTCGTTTAGGTATGGATTGGCTTTTGAAACTTCAGCAACCAAATGAACATTTTCACTGGCTACGTAATCGGCATTGTTGCCGTCTTTTGGCACATCGACTGCAGCGGTTACTTCCACCTCAACGGGAAGGGTTTTATAGGTTTCGCCTTCTATTTCAATCGTGGCTTGGGCAATTGTGATTTTTCCACGGGTCTGTGGCGCTAAAAAATAGGAATACGTTTTTGAAAAACTTCGTTTGCCGTTTATCCAAGAATTACTGATAGATTGATTTGGCCCACCAACTACGCGGAAACCATCAAAACTCGGTGGTCTAAAATTGTCGCCATCCTGGTTCATTTCAAAATCTATCCGCAAACGCTCGTTTATTCCAAGTCTTTTTTTGCTAACCTTGGCATCAAACTGAACCTGCGCCGTTGCAGCAATGCTGCACAGTACAAACCCTAAAAGGAATAAAAAACTCTTCGTCTTCATAATCTACCAATCTTTATCCGTTCTCACTTTTGCGCCTTTTTGTTTTTCGGCATTTATCTTTTCCTGCGTTTTTTTCTCTTCGTTGTTCATTGCTTCCAACAGACTTTTTACTTGTTGCGGTGAAAGTTGTCCGGGCACGGGTTGCTGCTGTTGTGGCTTGTCGCCCTCCTCATCTTTTGGCTTGTCGGGCTTGCCTTGGTCTTTGTCTTTATCGCCTTCTTTCTTATCCTCGTTTTGGTCGCCTTTGTCCTTTTCGTCTTTCTCGTCGCCTTTGTCGCCCTCGTTATTTTTATTGTCCTGGTCCTGTTGGTCTTTTTTATCCTGGTCTTGATTCTCCTTGTTTTGGTCTTTGTCGTCCTTATTATCGTCTTGGGGCGGTGGCGGATTTTTTTCTAACATATCCTTCGCCAATGCTAAATTATACCGCGTTTCATCATCATTTGGATTGTTGCGAAGTGCATTTTTATACGCTTCCACAGCTTCGGTATATTTTTTTTCGTTCATATACGTATTCCCGAGATTGTGAAAGGCTTTGTGCTTTTCGGCTTTGCTGGTTGCGGTGGTTGCTGCTTGTTTAAAGCGAAGCATGGCCTCGGCATTTTTTTCTTTTCCGTAGTAAGCGGTGCCGAGATTGTACTTTGCAGTTTCGCTTTTTGGGTTGAGGGAAATCGCTTTTCGGTAATCTGCTTCGGCAACGGAAAATTTATCCTTTTGAAGCGCTTGCTGGGCTTCACTTAAATAATTCTGAGCAGCCTTCAGTTCTTTTTCTTGTTCCTTATTTTGAGGCTGTGCAAATGAATTAATTGAAAAAATGGCAGCACAAAGAACCATTCCAATTCTTCGCGTACTTTTATTTTGAAAAAACCTTCTATCTGCAAACATCATTTTATTGTTTTTCCTTTTCATTAAACAAATTCAACTTTTTGAGCCAGGCTGTTTGGCGTTCCAAAAGGAACACATCCAAAACCAGCAAAAATAATGCCCCAGCCAAAAACCACTGGAATTGGTCCTTAAAATTGGTAAATTGCTTGGCCTCAAATTCCTTTTTGTCCATTCCGTTTAAAATGGCTTTAACTTGATCAACAACTACTTTGGTATTTGAGCCGTCAATATACTCACCATTGGCGGTTTTGGCAATTTCTTTAAGAGTTTCTTCACTTAAACGGGTGATTACCTGCTCGTTATTTTGGTCGCGTTTGTAATATTGAAGCACGCCATTTTCTTTGATAGGAATTGGGCCACCCTCCAAAGTTCCCACGCCAATGGTAAAAATGCGGATGCCTTTTTCCGCAGCTTCCTCGGCAATTACCGAAACATTGCCCTCGTGGTCTTCCCCGTCCGAAATGATGAAAAGCACGCGATTGGTCTGGTCTTCGTCGTCATAAAAAGTCTGCGCCATTTCAATGGCTTGGGTAATGGCGGTTCCTTGTGAAGAAACCATATCGGTATTCATGCCACTCAAAAATAGCTTTGCGGATGAAAAATCTGAAGTAATTGGAACTTGCGGAAATGCGCTCCCAGCGTAACCAATGATTCCAATTCTATCTCCTGCAAGCCCATTGATTATTTGGGTAATGAGCTGTTTTGACTTTTCCAAACGGTTTGGCGCAATGTCTTCCGCCAACATACTTTTTGAAACGTCCAACGCAAAAACAATGTCAACGCCTTCACGCTTTACCGTTTCGAGCTTGGTGCCTATTTTAGGATTTACCAATGCAAAACTTAAACAGGCAATGGCCAAACAAAGCACCAAAACTTTTAAGACAGATTTAAAGAGCGAACGGTTTGGGCTCAATTTTTTCAGAAGTTCTTTATCAACAAATCTTTTCTGAACCGTTCTTTTCCAAACCAAAAGCAATAGAAAAACCACCACTATCACCGGAATGGCGAAGAGAATGTAGAAGTATATGGGTTGATCTAAAACTATTTGATCCATTTCTATAAAAATCCTTTAAATATTGTAGTTCGCAACAAAAACTCAAACCCAATCAATATTAATGCGAAAATGGCCCACGGGCGGAACATTTCGTCATAATGGGTGTATTTGAACTCTTCGATATCGGTTTTTTCCAGTTTGTTTATTTCTTCGTAAATCTGCTCCAGTTTGGTGGTGCTCGTTGCCCGGAAATATTGTCCGCCGGTTTTAGCCGCAATTTCTTTCAGCAACGCCTCGTCAATTTCCACTTGCACATTTCCGTATTGAAAACCACCGTCGGGACGAATGCCAATGGGCGACATCGCCATGCCGTTGCTTCCCAAACCGATTGTGTAAACTTTTATCCCAAATTCCACCGCGAGTTCGCTCGCAATTTTTGGGTCGATGAATCCCGTGTTGTTCACCCCGTCGGTCAACAAAATAATCACTTTGCTTTTGGCGCGGCTTTCCTTTAAACGGTTTACCGCCGTTGCCAAACCGGAACCGATTGCTGTTCCACCTTCAATGGTGGTGTTGTAGGTTATGTTTTTTAGGGACGAAAGCACAATTGTTTTATCGCTCGTCAACGGCGTGCGGGTGTAACTTTCGCCTGCGTATTCTACCAAGCCGATTCTATCATTTGGGCGACCATTTATGAAACGCGCAGCTACTGTTTTCAATGCTTCCAAACGGTTCGGTTTTAAATCGCGAGCCAGCATACTTGCTGAAACGTCTATTGCCATCACAATGTCGATTCCGCGGGTGGTTTTTGTTTTTGTGGATTCGTCAACGGTGCGGGGTCGCGCCATTGCAATAATCAAAGCTGAAAGTGCCAAAAGACGAAGCACGAAAAGCAACGGTTTTAATCGTGCCAACCAGTTTTTGCCAGATTTGAAACCGCTGACACTTGATATTTTCAGGGAAGCCGTTTGCTGTTTCCGTTTCCATAAATACCATAGCACGAGCACCGGAAGTAGGAGGAACAACCAGAAAAACTGTGGATTTACAAATTCGAAATTACTGCCCATCTTTCTCTGAAATTTCAAGCTCTATGGAAGCTTCAATTCTTTTTAATATTTCTTCTGCATATTTTCCGTCGTCCTGATACACAATCAAAACTTCCTGCAAGCCGTTCTGCTGTGCGAAAAGCAATAATTCATAGGTGCTTTTTTGTTTCAACACTTTAGTGTCTGAAACTTGTACGTTGAATTCGCCGTAGGCTTTCAATCCTTTAATGCCTTTATCTGTTTCAAAATCATCGCGTTTCACTATTAGATTTTTCGCGCCACTTTGTTCCAAATCGTCCAAAACCGCATCGAGTGCCGTTTCCAGGGCAATGTCCTGTTTTTGGCTGAACTGAGTAGTTGAAACCATAATGTAAAGTGGGGAATTCATTTCGCCATAGGTGAAGAAATCCCGACCCATCACCACACTTTTATCGGCATTGGTAACCGGAGCTTCCGCTCGGACGAGCACTTCGGGGGTTTCCAAAATTACCGCCGGATTGCCGTATTCGCTCTTTATCCATCGGCCTTCGGCGAGCTCGCGGAGGTCATTGCCCAAAACTTTATCTTTTAAATTGTTGAACCCGGTAGCGGCACCGTAGATAATTCCTGCCAAAACAATCGCAGCAAATACGCCCGAAATTCCCAAAATCCATTTTCTGCGTTGGCGTTTTTTCTGAAGTTTTTCAAGGTATTCCTGATTGGCCAAAAGCTCTTCCTCGGTGGGTTCGGGAACGGCTTCGTGGGTTTCGTTGATGATTTCCTCAATGGTTTTTCTGTCAACTTCCGCCTGTCCGGACTCTTGGTTCATTTTGGCAAATTTTACCAAATCGGCACGTTTGAAGATGGCGTCCAGCTTGCGGATGGTTTCCAAATCGAAGTCGAAATTCCCCGCGTCTTTGTGCATCATCAATCGCGTGATTAGCTCGTCGCTGGTGCTTTCCAGGGCGGCTTCGTCTACTTCGCGGTCCAAATATCTTTTTACGATTTCGGTTAGGCTGCTGTAATATTCCTTGCTTTTGTTCTCCTTCAACAATTGCGAATTGTCGAGCTGTTTTAAGGCGACGATTGCTTCTTCGTAGGGCGGCAATTGTTTTTCGGCGGCTTCTTTTCGTTTTTTTCTTCGGAAGAGATAAATGGCGATTGCAATAATTAAAAGAATTGGGATCAACCAATACAGAAGCGATAACCAATCAAACGGCGGACTTTTCACTTCCACCGCCGGTTTTATGTCGAACATTTTCTGTTTGGTCGTATCAACGGGAACGTCGGCTACTTCAACCCTTATGGAATCGGTCAAAAATGGTTTGTTGTTGATGAGAACGCGCTGTGGCGGAATGGTGTAATGGCCGCTGTCAAATTGCGTCAATCCGTATTTTTTGATTAGGCGCAGTTTGGAAGCTTCAAAAGTGGTATCCGTTTTATACGATTCTATCATTTCCAAAGGCGCAAAAGTCTGCTCTTCGGGAAATACCACAACATCCGTTGAGTCTGCCTGCACGTTTATGGTGTAAAGTATTTCCTCGCCAATCTTGATTTTTGTGGAATCAATTGAAGAAGTTACTTGTGAAAAGGAGAGGAAAGAGCAAAGAAAAAAGAACAGAGAAAAAAGAAAATAGCGGTTCTTTTGAAAACCAAATGGCTTCAATCTTTCAAATTTTGTAATATGGATTTTATTTTTTTTCAATTCAATTTTTGATTTCTTTTAAATGCGCGCGATTCATCGCGCGCCTACCTGCGTTTGAAATATCCCAACAATTTTTTTACATAACTTTCGTCAACCCTTGTGCTCAAAGCACCTGCGCCACTTTTTGTAAACGATTCGGTAAAATAATCTACCCTTTCGCGATGGTAACTGTAATACTGGTTGCGCACACTTTTGAACCCTGTGTTTACCAATAAAAGTTCTCCCGTTTCCTGGTCTTGCATTTGCACCATTCCGAGGTTTGGTATGTTTTCCTCGGCTTTATCGTAAATTCTGATTCCCGTAACATCGTGCTTTTTGGCTGCGATTTTTAAAGTGTCGCGGTAACCGTCCGCAATAAAGTCTGAAAGCACAAAAACGATGGCTTTCTTCTTCATTACGCTGCTTAAAAATTTCAAGGCGTTGGCAATATCGGTCTTGTTACTTTTTGGCTTGAACTCAATCAATTCACGAATAATCCGAAGTACGTGCGACTTGCCTTTTTTCGGGGGAATGTAAAGTTCAATTTCATCTGAAAAAAGAATCAATCCCGTTTTGTCGTTGTTCTGCATTGCTGAAAAAGCGAGCGTTGCGGCAATTTCGGTAATGATTTCATTTTTGAATTGTTCCTGCGTTCCAAAAAATTCGGAACCGCTTATATCCACCATCAACATCAACGTAAGCTCGCGCTCTTCTTCAAAAACCTTTACGAATGGCTCGTTGTAGCGGGCCGTAACGTTCCAATCGATATTCCGGACGTCGTCGCCAAATTGGTATTGGCGCACCTCGCTGAACGTCATCCCCCGACCCTTAAACGTACTGTGATACTCGCCACCAAACACGTGATCGCTCAACCGCCGCGTTTTGATTTCGATTTTACGTACTTTTTTAAGAAGTTCTTTGGTGTCCATTTTTTTTGTAGTAGCCAGTTGGCAGTTGCAGTTAGCAGTATAAACAGGTTGTCTTCACTCTACTGCCTACTGCCACTGAACACTGCATACTTTTTTAAGGTACTTCAATTACATTAACAATCTTGTTGATGATGTCTTCGGAAGTAATGTTTTCGGCCTCCGCTTCGTAAGTTATGCCGATACGGTGGCGAAGCACATCGTGTACTACGGCGCGAACATCCTCTGGAACCACATAACCGCGACGGCGGATGAATGCATAACATTTAGCGGCAATGGCAAGGTTGATACTTCCACGTGGTGATGCGCCAAAATTGATAAGTGGTTTCAAGTCTGCAAGCCCAAAATTCTCGGGAGTACGTGTAGCGAAAATGATATCGAGAATGTATTTTTCAATCTTTTCATCCATATAAACTTCCCGAACGGCAGCCTGTGCCCGCAGAATTTGATCGATGGTCGCCACTGGATTGATTTGCTCGTAAGCGCCTTTTAAGTTTTGACGGATAATGAGTTGCTCTTCGGCAATCTGTGGATATTTTATTACCGTTTTCAACATAAAACGGTCCACCTGTGCTTCTGGCAGCGGATAGGTTCCTTCCTGCTCAATTGGGTTTTGGGTTGCCATTACCAAAAATGGCTTGTCGAGGGTAAAAGTGGTTTCGCCAATGGTCACCTGCTTTTCCTGCATCGCCTCCAAAAGCGCTGATTGTACTTTTGCGGGAGCCCGGTTAATTTCATCCGCAAGTACGAAATTGGCAAAGATGGGACCTTTTTTTATGCTGAAGTCATTCACTTTCATATTGTAAATGAGCGTTCCCACAACATCGGCGGGAAGCAAATCTGGGGTAAACTGTATTCGGCTGAAAGTACCGTGCACCGCTTTTGCAAGTGTGTTGATTGCAAGGGTTTTCGCAAGTCCGGGCACACCTTCCAAAAGGATGTGGCCTTGGCCCAAAAGCCCTATCATAAGCCGTTCCACCATATGTTTCTGGCCTACGATTACTTTGTTCATTTCCATAGAAAGCACATCCACAAATGCACTTTCCCTTTCAATTTTTTCGTTTAATGCCCCAATGTCAAAGGTCGAATTTGTATTTTCCATACCGTATTTAGATTCAATTTAAAGCCTTTATAAAAAGACGGTGCAAATTGAAAATTTATTGTAGAAAACCCTGTTAATGATTGGTTAAAATAAAAAAGAGGAAATTTTTCAATTTTCCTCTTTTATAAATTTATTTTAATTGTGTTTTATGGTTCCAAATCTATTTCTCCCATAGCTGTAACTTCACCTTGAACGACAGTTACATTTTCAACAACAAGTGGAGGAATTCCCAAGCCTAGATCGGCTTGAAATGCGACGGTATAGGTTCCATCGGGAACACCGCTTAAAAGAAATTCGCCCGCTAAATTTGTATAGGAAGAAATTTCAATAGGTCCATTTGTGGCAGTCACCATTACCAATCCACCAACTGGAATAATGGTTCCTGAAATTGCACCACTTTCAGCTGCGGTTGTTGCTCTAATAACAGGCTTAAGGCTATAGCCTCCGTTACCTTGGGCGACTATGGATTTGTCAACATCAAAATCGAGCATAAATTCATATAAAATTCCAGGCTCTAGGTTTTCGTTTACTTGAATTTTTAAACCAGATTGTTGTGAACTTGGAGTGTCTAGTGGCAAAGGTTGACCATCTACAACTATTGTGTTTTGATCCCCAAGAACTAGGCGTATCTGGCTAATATTTCCAGCGGGGACTTCATCGTTGAACAATAGAACATTGACGCCAGCGGTTAATTCCAATAGATCATAAATACCGGCGTTAATGCCTAAAGTAACATCATCTTGGCCGCCATTATATTTTATTACTACTTCTTGAACATCAATAAACACAGCGTCATAATCGCCAGGAGCATCAGTTAATCTAAGGGACAATTTTGCATTACCATCATTGTTGGTAGCATCATCATCACTACTACAAGCGGTAAAACCTACAATCAACAAAGCAATTAAGCTAATTTTTAAAAGGGATTTAATGGTTATATTTTTAGAATTAGTTTTACAAACATATTATTCGAAATTTAGAGTTTTATGAATGTTAAGAACTATTAACTTTTGAGTTAACTAATTTTAACCATTGCAGATATTATAGAAATGTTATTTTTAGAAAAAGATTGAATATGAAAAACAAGACTGCATTTATAACCGGAGCAACCTCTGGCATTGGAATGGCAACGGCAAAACTTTTCGCCAAAAACGGATTAAAATTAATTCTCTGCGGAAGAAGGGAAGACAGGTTGAAAAAGCTTTCGAAAGAACTTTCAATTTTCACTGAAGTTCATACGTTAAGTTTTGATGTTCGCAATAAAGAAGCAGTTTTTTCAGCTGTGATTTCACTTCCGAAGCAATTTTCAGAAATAGATATTTTAATAAACAATGCTGGCAACGCACACGGAATGGATACCATTGATGAAGGAAATATTGACGATTGGGACGCGATGCTGGATATAAATGTGAAGGGTTTACTTTATGTGAGCAAAGCAATTCTTCCAAAAATGATGGAGCGTAAAAGCGGGCATATTATAAATATTGGAAGCACTGCCGGAAAGGAAGTTTATCCTAAGGGCAATGTGTATTGTGCTAGTAAACATGCCGTGGATGCTCTCAACCAGGGAATGCGATTGGATTTGAACGGAATGGGAATAAAAGTGGGTGCCATAAACCCCGGATTGGTGCAAACGGAATTTAGCGAAGTGCGATTTAAAGGAGATAGTGAAAGGGCAGAAAAAGTATATCAAGGCTACACCCCCTTAAAACCTGAGGATGTTGCGGATATCATTTGGTTTGCCGTAACCCGCCCGCCGCACGTGAATATTGCGGATTTGACCGTGATGTGCTTGGATCAGGCATCTTCTACAATTGTCAATAAATCATGATCAATAAACGTCTTTTAATCAAAAACCTGCTCGCCCATAATGACGAGAGCAGTTTCTATGATAAAAAGCGAAAAATAGACCTTGGCACCAAAGAAGGAAAGGCGAAATTTCTTAAACACATTTGCGCGCTCAGCAATAGCAATCCGGCAAATAATTCCTTTATCGTAATTGGCGTTGAGGATGAAACCAACGAGATTCGGGGAGTCGATTTTTTTGACGATAGCAAAATCCAAAACCTAGTAAACGCCTATCTCACCAATGCGCCGCTGATTATTTATGAAAACGTCGCATTTCCCAATCTGCCTTCAGATAAAGTAGTGGGTTTGGTAACGATTCGCCCAAACGGAAAGATTACTTCGCTACGCAAAAACATTTGGAAATATTGGGGCGGCTCCATTTTTCTGCGTGATGGCAGTATTTCGATGCCGAAGGATTTTGATATTGAGATAAAAGATGTGAATTCCGAAATCGTAAAATCCATTGAAAACGCAGCAAAAAACAATATTGAACACACCCTCGATGGCGTGATGGATTTTATAAACCATCGCCACAAAGATTTGGAAAGCCACTACAAAGTTTTTAAGGAACAGTTTGTGGTGTGCTGGGCGGGAAACCCAAAAAGGGTAAAGGAAAATTTATATTATTCGCGGGTCGATATTGAATTAATAAACGAACAGGTACGACTATTTTATTCGGCTTTGGATGAAATCAGCATTGCCTATACAGACGATTATTTCAAAACTGTGGAATATGTGCATTTGGGATTGAACGAACAATTTAAATACTATCCGTTGGAAGAAGTAACCATTCACTTCAAAGAAAATGGTTCCTATAATATGGATTCAAAATTGATTTTTGAACCGCCACAGTTCAACAAAAAGACGCTTTTTCACATCTATAATGCCAACAATGCCGTTTTGGAAAAGCTGAAAAAGAACATTCCGCTCACCTCTTCCGAGGAAAAGGATTTGCACAGTCTTCCTTCCACATATCTTATTTGCTATTTGAACGATTTTGAGGATGCCAAGGAAAAATTGCAGGAAGCCAAGAATTTTTTAAGGGATTACGATGCCGAAGCCTATCAGCTTTTAAAGGAATCATTGCGCATTTTGCGAAAGGTGAGTTATAATTAATCCAATGTTAAACCTATTTTTATATCTTTAAACTTCAATTTTTAAAATTTTGGAACTATGGGCATTTTCGACACAATAAAAGAAAAACTAAGCAATGAATTTATTGACATCATCGAGTGGCTGGATTATACGCCGGACACTATATGTCACCGTTTTGAACGCTACCAAAACGAAATAAAAAACAACGCAAAACTCATCGTGCGCGAAGGGCAGACCGCAGTTTTTATAAACGAAGGCCAATTGGCAGACGTTTTTAACCCCGGAACCTATACGTTGAACACCCAAAACCTTCCTATTTTAACCACGTTGAAAGGTTGGAAATACGGTTTTGACAGCCCTTTCAAAGCCGAGGTTTATTTTGTGAACACCCATCTTTTTACCGATGAAAAATGGGGCACCAAAAACCCGATTACGTTGAGCGATGACCGTTTCGGTTTGGTTGAAATCCGTGCTTTCGGAACCTATGCATACCGGATTAACGATGCTGGAAAATTCATTGTTGACATAGTTGGAACCGACAATAATTTCACCAATTTCGAAATAAACGAACATTTAAAGAGCCTTATCGCCACACGATTTACGGATACTGTTGGCGAAGCAAAACTTCCCATAGAACTGTACGCGGCAAACACTACCGAGCTTTCCGAAACCTGTAAGGAAGTGATGCAACCGGAATTTAACAGTGTGGGAATTTCTTTGGAAAAATTCTTTATTGAAAACGTTTCCATGCCCGAAGACCTTAAAAAGGAAATCTTCGAATACAGCCGAATTGACAAGTTGGATCTTGACAAGCTCACCAAATTCAAAACTGCAAAAGCTATTGAAGCTGCCGCGGCCAATGAGGGTGGAACAGCTGGAGCCGGAATGGGAATGGGAATGGGCTTCGTACTCGCGCAACAAATGGGCGGGATGATGAATCCACAAATGGGCCAACAGCAAATGCAACAACAGCAGCCACAGGGCGGAATGATGCCGCCGCCAATGCCTGCCGCAGTCCAATATTTTTACGCCGCCAATGGCACACAGGCCGGTCCGGTGAGTTTTGAGCAGTTGCAATCTTTGTTTGCGAGCAGAACGGTAAACAAAGACACTTTAGTTTGGAAAGCCGGTTTGGCAGAATGGACACCGCTTCAGCAGATTGAGGAATTGAAATCGTTTTTGGGTGGAAATACCCCACCGCCGCTTCCACAGCAATAATTGCGAGGCACGAAACAATCCCAAATTCTAAACCGGGAGGTTTATATTTTCAATGGAAGAAATTTCACCAAAAAAATCTGAACTCAAAAAATCTTGTGTCAACTGTGGCGCAGAGCTTACCTATGCGCCTGGGACAACCGAGCTGAAATGCGATTATTGCGGCCATACCGAAACGATTGCCCCTTCCGAAAATGGTTTTGAGGAATTGGAATTGAAACCCTACCTCGAAAAAATGGGCTCGCAAAAACACAGCGAGGAAATCACGATGCTCCATTGCAAAAATTGTGGCGCCAACCAACACATTGAAGAAAACTACAAATCGCTTTCCTGCATTTATTGCGGCTCGCCCTTGATTATTGAAGATGCCTATAAAGAAGAATGGATACTTCCGGGCGCGGTTTTACCCTTTCAAATTGATCAAAAAAAGGCGTTTCAAATTTTTAAAAAATGGGTGGATGGGCTTTGGTTTGCACCAAACAATTTAAAAAAAGCCGCCCTCGATCCCGAAAAAACGCGAGGGCTTTACGCCCCATATTGGACGTTTGACGCCCAACTTTATGCAGATTATACAGGCCAGCGTGGCGAATATTATTACGTAACCAAAACGGTGGGCAGCGGTAAAAATAGAAGAACCATACAAGAAAGAAGAACGCGTTGGTATCCTGCCTCGGGAAGTGTTTCAGGATTTGTTGACGACACTTTAATTAAAGCTTCCAACCAAAAAACGGGGGTTATTCCGCAGAAAATAGCGCGGTGGAATTTGCAATTGTTAAAACCTTTTGATAGCGGTTATCTATCTGGCTTCGTTACTGAAAAATACACCATCCCGCTTTTGGAAGGACATCTGGAAAGCAATAAAATCGCCGAACAGATTGCAGACAGTTGGATTCGGCGCGATATTGGCGGCGATACCCAACAAGTAACATCCACGGATATGACGCTTTCCGAAGAAACATTTAAGCATGTCCTGCTTCCGGTCTATGTCAGCACCTATAGGTTTAAGGGCAAGCGCTATAATTTCTTCGTAAATGGCCAAAGTGGTGTTATTTCGGGCGAGCGACCGTATTCGTTTTGGAAAATATTCTTTTTTGTCCTCGCGATTCTTTGCGTAATTGGACTCATTTATTTATTTTCTAAATGATGAAAACAGTTGTAATCGGCGATATTCACGGAGGGTTTAGAGCGTTAAGGCAAGTATTGGAAACGGTAAATCTTCCGAAAGGTACCCAATATATTTTTGTGGGCGATTACGTGGACGGCTGGAGCGAATCGGCCGAAGTGGTTTCGTATTTGATAGATTTTTCAAAAAAGAATGATTGCATCTTCATCCGCGGAAATCATGACGAATTGCTTTATAAATATTTGAAATTCGGGGAAAAGAACCCCAAGTGGCTCAGTCAGGGTGGGGAGAGCAGCGTGGAAAGCTATTCGAAAATTTCCGAAGAAGAAAAGGAAAAGCATCTTCAATTTTTTGAAAATTTGGTGAATTTTCACGAAGATTCCGAAAACAGACTTTTCGTTCATGCGGGTTTTACCAATCAGCACGGGCCGCAAAGTGAGTATTATCCAAACATGGTCTATTGGGACCGAACCCTTTGGGAAATGGTCTGCGCGATGGATTCCTCCATTTCCGAAGAAGACGATAAATACCCAAAACGACTAAAACTTTTTAAGGAAATTTATATCGGCCACACGCCTGTAACGCGTGTAGGGTTTGACAAACCCGCAAATTTCGCCAATGTTTGGAACGTGGATACGGGTGCGGCTTTCAAAGGAAAAATCTCGATGCTTGATGTAGATTCAAAGGAAATTTGGCAGAGCGAATCTGTTTTTAAGCTATATCCAAACGAATCTGGAAGGAATTAATACTTCTTTATAATAAATTCCGCTGTACAGTCGCTATCTTTGTAGTTACCTCTAAAAAAATACCATGGCACTAAAAAATATCCGGTTGGAAGTAATGCAGACTGTTGAAAAACAAATTGACGGTTATATAGACCAATATCTTATTCCCGTTGATGAAATTTGGCAGCCGACCGATCTTTTGCCCAATTTTCAAAAGGAAAATTATATGGATGAGGTTATCCAAATCCGTGAAGAGGCCAAAGAATTGGGCTATGATTTCTGGATTGTTTTGGTGGGCGATATGGTTACGGAAGAAGCGTTGCCAACCTACGAAAGTTGGTTGATGGATATGGAAGGCGTGGACCAGCACGGCCGAAACGGCTGGAGCAAATGGATACGCCATTGGACGGGAGAGGAAAATCGCCACGGCGATACTTTGAATAAATACCTCTATTTATCCGGAAGGGTAAACATGAAGGAAGTTGAAAAAACCACACAGCATCTTATTAATGACGGTTTTGAGGTTGGAACCGGCCGCGATCCGTACCGAAACTTTATTTATACCAGTTTTCAGGAATTGGCAACGAATGTTTCCCACAACCGCGTTGGAAAAATTGCAAAGAAAAAGGGCAATAAAATGCTTGCGAAAATGTGCAATATTATTGCAGGTGATGAAATGCGCCACCACTTGGCCTATCGCGAATTTGTTAAAACTATTTTTGAATACGACGCCAGCGAAATGATGATTGCCTTTCAAGATATGATGCAGAAAAAAATCATTATGCCGGCCCAAAACCTTCGCCAAAGCGGTGGAAAAATGGCTTCGGCGTTTGACGATTTCAGCAACGCGGCACAGCGTTTGGGCGTCTATACCACATTTGATTATATAGATATTCTTGAAAAACTCAATGCCCATTGGGAAATTTCAAAAATCAGCGGCTTGACCGATGAAGCTGAAAAGGCACGGGATTATCTTTTGAAATTACCTTCGCGAATGCTTCGTATTGCTGAAAGGATAAAAATTCCACAGGATGCCAACCGTTTTAAATGGGTTGAGCCGAACGGAATAATATAAAATTTAAAAGCCGCTTCAATTGAAGCGGCTTTTTTTTTCTTTTAAAATATATTACTACAAGTCAAACTTAATTCCCTGCGCTAAAGGAAGCTCAGTGGTATAGTTGATTGTATTTGTCTGCCTGCGCATATAGATTTTCCAGGCATCGCTTCCGCTTTCGCGGCCGCCGCCGGTTTCCTTTTCACCACCAAATGCACCGCCAATCTCGGCACCGCTGGTACCGATGTTTACGTTTGCTATCCCGCAATCGCTTCCAGCGTGCGAAAGAAAACGTTCCGCCTCGCGAAGATTGTTTGTCATAATTGCAGATGAAAGTCCCTGCACAACGCCATTTTGAAGTTCGATGGCGTTTTCAACATCGCCGCTGTATTTCATTAAATACAATACGGGGGCAAAGGTTTCGTGCTGCACGATTTCGAAACTATTTTTGGCTTCGGCAATGGCTGGTTTTACGTAGCATCCGCTTTCGTAGCCTTCACCCTCCAAAACGCCGCCTTCAACAATAATGTTTCCACCTTCCGCAACCACTTTTTCAAGTGCTTGGTTGTACATTTTCACGGCATCCTTGTCGATAAGAGGCCCAACGTGATTTTTTTCATCTAAAGGATTTCCGATGCGAAGTTGTTTGTATGCAGCAACTACGGCATCCTTCACTTTGTCATAAATGCTTTCGTGAATAATCAATCTTCGGGTTGAGGTGCAACGTTGTCCCGCAGTTCCCACAGCGCCAAAAACAGCGCCGATAACGGTCATTTTTATATCTGCATCCGGAGTTACGATAATGGCGTTGTTTCCGCCAAGTTCCAGCAATGATTTTCCGAGACGGGCAGCAACAGCCTGCGCAACAATTTTCCCCATTCTAATGGAACCGGTAGCTGAAACCAAAGGCACGCGCTTATCGTTGGTCATCATTTCACCAACTTTATAGTCGCCGTTGATTAGGCAAGAAATCCCTTCTGGCAAATTGTTGTCTGCAAAAACTTTTGCAGCTATTTTTTGGCAAGCTATTCCACAAAGCGGTGTTTTTTCCGAAGGCTTCCAAACGCAAACATCGCCGCAAATCCACGCCAATGCTGTGTTCCAAGCCCAAACGGCTACGGGAAAGTTAAATGCTGAAATAATCCCGACAACGCCAAGCGGATGATATTGCTCGTACATTCTGTGGCCGGGGCGTTCGCTGTGCATCGTCAAGCCGTGAAGCTGGCGGGAAAGACCGACTGCAAAATCGCAGATGTCAATCATTTCCTGTACTTCGCCAAGCCCTTCCTGATAGCTTTTTCCCATTTCATAGGAAACCAATTTTCCGAGCGGCTCTTTCAATCTTCGCAGCTCTTCCCCAAATTGGCGCACGATTTCCCCACGTTGTGGAGCTGGTTTCAATCGCCAGTCTTTAAATGCTGAAGTGGCGCTTTGCATTACTTTTTCGTAATCTTCTTTGGAAGTGGTGCTCACTTTTGCGATGAGTTGGCCGTCAACGGGCGAAAAAGATGAAATTTCCTCCCCGTTTGAAAACCATTCATTTCCAGTGGAAGTTCCTTGGTTTACGTCCTTAATTCCTAATTGTTCCAATGCTTCCTCGATACCGAAGCTAGTGGTTGTTGCTTGCATATAGTTATGATTTTTTATTCTGAAATTTATGAAGCGCAAAGGTACACAATGCGCTGAAGAAAGTAAAACGAAACGGTATCTGTTTGGAAATACGCCGTTAATCTTGTGTGAAACGTGGGTCGGCTTCCATCACCGTTCCGCATTTGTTACAAGTTCGCAGGTCTTTGCTTCCGTAGAAATGTTTGAAGTGTTTTAGAAAATCGGTTTCAATATCGCTTAGCGGGAAGTAAACTTCATATAATTTGTTGTTGCAATTGTCGCAAAACCAGAGTAGGCCGTCTTTTCCCTCAAGGTCGGTTCGTTTTCTTTCAATAACCAAGCCTATTGAACCAGCACTCCTGCCGGGAGAATGCGGCACCTTAGCGGGATGCAGATACATATCGCCAGGGCCTAGTTCCATCACTTTTTTCTCGCCATTTTCTTGGATTGCAACCTGAATATTTCCCTCAAGTTGATAAAAAAGTTCCTCGGTTTCGTTGTAGTGATAATCCTTTCGGGCATTGGGACCGGCGACTATCATAACTATATAATCGTCAGATTCAATATATAAATTTTTATTGCCCACCGGTGGTTTCAGAAGATCTCGATTTTCCTCAACCCACTTATTTAAATTGAAAGGTTTTTTAATAGCCATTGCCGTATTTTTAACTGTTACGTAAAAATACGGCAATTTAGACTAATAGAAAAAGGGATGTGAGGTTTACTTTCTATAAAAGAGTTGTGTGAAGTAGCTACGGCCTTTGGCACATCTCATTACTCCAAAACCAGTGTGCGTATAGTTGCCTTCAATAATGGCTTTGTGTCCGGGGCTGTTTAGCCAGGCATTTACGACAGATTCAGCCGTTTCATAGCCATAGGCAACGTTTTCGCCAACTACTTCTGCGTTATCGTGGTATTTTATTCCTTCAGAGCGATAGCCAAAATTATCGTGGCTTATCTGCTCTTTTTCAATCATATATTCGGTATGATCCACAGCGAAAGCGGAGGCATATTGAGTATCCATTTTAAGTGTGGAAAGTCCCAATGACGCGCGATGGTCATTCACCAGACTTAAAATTTCAGAAGACATTTGGCTGTCATTCTTTTGAGCCAAAGCTAAATCAATATCATATTTAGCGGCTTCAACTTCAGCTGAATCCTCTTTTGAGCAAGAGGTAATTACTAGGCATAGCAATGCCATTGCAAGTAGGTTGCTTTTTAGTAGGTTCATAATTTGGGGGACACCAGATTTGGGGCTTGATGTCGATTCAAATATATAAAAAAATATTTAAAAAATGCACTTTAACGAATAAATTGCGCACTTTATCGGATTATCGACAGATTTTTAGCATCTCAAAAACAATTGCAATTACGTGATGCACCGTAAACAGTATATTTCACGTATATTAGGGATAAATTTAAAATTATCGGTATGGTTAAAATTTTAACATATTTTATTGCTATTTTTCTTCTTTTCGGATGTAAAAACGAAGAAAAATCTACTTCTGAGAGGGAAAAGATTTCAGAAAATGCAATCCAAAAGGAAGAAAACTTTGGAATTGTCATCCACGGAGGCGCCGGAACTATTTTGAAGGAAAGTATGAGCGATTCCTTGGAAGCGGCCTATAAAGCTAAGCTGAAAGAAGCAATTTCCGTAGGGTATAATATTTTGAAAAATGGTGGCAGCTCTTTGGATGCCGTTACGCATACCATTAATATAATGGAAGATTCGCCCTTATTCAACGCGGGGAAAGGCGCCGTTTTTACGCACGAAGGTTCCAATGAGCTTGATGCGTCCATAATGGACGGCGCTACGCTAAATGCGGGAGCAGTGGCGGGCGTGAAACACATTAAAAACCCAATCGATTTGGTGCGGGATGTAATGCAGAAAAGCGAACACGTAATGCTGTATGGCGCCGGTGCGGAAGAATTTGCAAAAAGTTTGGGTTATAAAATGATGGATACCTCCTATTTCTACAGCCAAAACAGATACGAGTCTTTACAACGGGTTTTGCAAAGGGAAAAAGCCCAAAACGAGAAGAAGATTTCCTTTGAAGATTCTTATATAAAAAATTCAAAATTCGGGACCGTGGGTTGTGCGGCCTTGGACAAACACGGCAACCTCGCCGCCGGAACCTCAACGGGCGGAATGACCAATAAACGCTGGAACCGCATTGGCGATGCCCCAATTATTGGCGCTGGAACCTATGCAAATAATGCAACTTGCGCCGTTTCTTCAACGGGTTGGGGCGAGTATTTTATCCGCTCTGTTGTTGCCTATGATATTTCTGCCTTGATGGAATATAAAGGAATGACTTTGCAGGAAGCCGCTTATGAAGTTATCCAGAAAAAAGTACCTGCCCTTGGCGGCGATGGTGGCATTGTAGCAATTGATAAGGATGGGAATGTGGCGATGGAATTCAACACTGCGGGCATGTATCGCGCCACGATGAATTCCGAAGGTGAGTTGGTTATTAAAATTTATAAAGAGGAATAAATGGAACCGTATTACGCCGTAATCTTCACTTCAGTGCAAACCGAAAATATTGGAGGCTATGCTGAAATGGCAGATTCGATGGAAACTTTGGCAAAGCAACAACCCGGATTTTTAGGAATTGAAAGCGCCCGAAACGATATTGGCATCACAGTAAGTTATTGGCAAAGCCTTGAAAGCATTAAAAAATGGAAAGAAAATTTAGATCATTTAACTGCGCAGAAAAAAGGTAGAGAACAATGGTATTCCTATTATAAAGTGAGGGTTTGCAAAGTGGAACGGGATTATGAATTTAACGCTTGAAGGGGCATAATTTTTTGACAATCTGTTAATTCCATCCCAAATGTTAAATTTTAAAATACGATTATAAAATAGTTGAACGTTACAAATTTAACCTCCCACCCATAAAACGTATTTAAGTAATTATTTCAAACAAAACGATTTGGTTTTTGCTTTGCTGCCCAATCATTTTGCCTTATTTTTAAATGCCTTTAACCATCGAGTATGAAAAATCTTCTCAAGTTCCTAACTGTCCTTTTATTGCTTTTCGTTTTTTCCTGTAAAGACAAAGACAAACATTCCGAAACCGATAATCTTTTTAAATTCAAGGAATACATTTCGTATAACACCTACGGAAACCAATCCATCACCACGGATATTCGTGTTGAACTTGCAAAACCGTTGGAACAATTTGAGATCACTCAAGAACTTGCTGCCGATGAATATTTAAAAATTTCTCCCGCTACGAAAGGTAAATTGGTTGTTGAAAACGGCAAAACCCTAATTTTCCAACCTTTGGAATATTTAAAACTCGACACAGAATATACTGTAACGGTAAAACTGGATAAATTTTACGAAGATATTTCCAAAGAATTCAAAACCTACACTTTCAGCTTTCACACCATTACGCCCAATTTTAAAATAGATATTGGAAAACTGCAAAGCTATAGCAAGCAATGGCAATATGTTGAGGCATCCGTTGAGGCGTCGGATGTTATTTCTTTGGAAAAGGCGAAGAAATTGGTTTCTGCGTCGCAGGAAGGTAAAAAGTTAAAACTGAAATGGCCGTCAGAAGAAAAAGAGGCGCGCTATTTCAGCTTTACCATCGACAGTATTTCAAGGGAAATTGACGATTCCGAAATTCTCATAAAATGGGACGGAAAACCCATCGGTGCCGAAAACAAGGGCGAAAATACCTTCGCCATTCCCGGACAGAATAATTTTACCATTGTTGACATAAGCAGCACCTTGGCTCCGGCTGCACTTTTGAGCATCAACTTTTCCGACCCGTTGCTGGAAAATCAGGATTTTGCAGGTTTGGTTACTATTGAAAATACGCAGGATTTACGATACGAAGTCAACGGAAATGTGCTCAACGTATATCCGCCAAACCGCGTGGTGGGCCACGTAAAGGTTACGGTTTTCACGGGAATCAAAAATTCGGAAGGCATCGGTCTGAAAAAGGAATTTTCAGAATTGATTTCCTTTGAGCAACTGAAACCAGCCGTGCGGATGATTTCAAAAGGTGTAATTCTCCCGAATTCCGCTTCAACGCCCGTTTATTTTGAAGCGGTAAACCTTTCAAAAGTGGATGTGCGCGTCATTAAAATTTACGAAAACAACGTGCTTCAATTTCTTCAAAGCTATAATTTGGACAATACAAATACCTACGATATTAAGCGTGTTGGCAGACGAATCGCCAAAAAAACCATCGAACTAAAAAATGCCGATTTGGGCGATAACGGCAGTTGGAAAGCCTACGCCATTAATCTTTCGGAATATTTTAAGGCAGATCCGGGCGCCATTTACCAATTGGAACTCAGTTTCAAAAAGGATTATATCATTTATGATTGTGCCGAAACTACTTCGGAAGAAGAAAATACCGAGGAAAATGAAGACGAATATTACAATGATTATTACGAAGAAGATCCGTACTACGCAAATGATTCTTCCGAAGACGAGGAAATCCGCGAAGAGCGTTATTGGGATAACGAAATCTACCGTTGGCGAAGTTACAATTACAACTGGGAACAGCGCGACAACCCGTGCCATCCCGCATATTACAACGAAGACAGAGTTGTAACCGCAAATATTCTCGGTTCAGATTTGGGATTGATTGTGAAAAAGGGCAACAACCGTTCGTATCATTTTATTGCCACCAATTTGATTACCGCAAAGCCGGAAGGCGGCGTAAAAGTGAAACTTTTCAATTATCAACAGCAACTTATTGAAACTGTTACGACCGAAGGCGATGGAATGACACTTTACGATGGCACCAAAAATGCCGCGTTTGCGGTCGCCCAAAAAGGAAACAATTTTGCCTACGTAAAACTGGAGGACGGAAATGCCCTTTCCATGAGCAATTTCGACATTTCGGGAAAAGAACTTCAAAAGGGTTTAAAAGGCTACACCTACACCGAACGCGGCGTTTACCGTCCCGGCGACAGCATTCACTTGACTTTCGTCTTGAACGACAATGCAAATCCCCTTCCAAAAAATCATCCCGTTACGCTTTCGGTAACAGACGCCCGCGGAAAATTGGTTCAACGAAGCGTGTTAAACACAGCCAATTCCGTAACAGTGGTTCCCCCTTCGGGGGCTAGGGGGCTTGGGTCTTTCTATTACTTCCCAATCACAACAGACGCTTCCGCTCCAACCGGAAATTGGAACGCAACCGTAACCGTTGGTGGCGCACAATTTTCGCACACGTTGAAAGTGGCAACAATCAAACCAAACCGTTTAAAAATAAAACTCGATTTTGAGGATGAAATTCTCGACGCCACAAAACCCGTAAAAGGAACGGCAAGCGCCATGTGGCTTCACGGTTCGCCTGCGCGCAATTTGAAAATTGATATGACAGCCACGCTTCGAGCCAGCAATTCAGCTTTTCCGAAGTTTCCAAAATACAATTTCATCGACCCAATCCGAAAATTTGATGAGGTGGAAATCCCTGTTTTGGATGCGCAACTTTCTTCGGAAGGAAGTACTGCTTTTAGCCAAAATCTTGAAGTGGGAAAGAACGCGCCCGGAATGTTAAAAGCTACTTTTTTAACGAAAGTGTACGAGGGCGGCGGCGATTTTTCAATGGATATTTTTTCAAAAGATTTAGCACCGTTCTCACATTTTGTAGGTTTAAAATCTCCCGAAGCTGGGCGTTACGGTTCCTATTTTACGGATGAAAACACAACATTTGATGTAGTTTCCGTAGATGCGCAGGGCAAACCCGCAGCGAATCGGGAACTGGAAGTAAAAGTTTTTCATATAGAATGGCGTTGGTGGTGGAATCGTGGTTCGGACAATCTTTCAACCTATGAAAATTCAACCGTGCACCGTCCCGTAAAAGATTTCACCGTAAAAACCGATGGCAGCGGAAAGGGAAAATTCACCGTAAATATTCCCGAAGAGGAAGGCGGCAGATATTTAATTCGCGTCATCGATAAACAATCCGGCCACGCAACGGGACGAATCACATATTTCTACAGAAATTGGTGGCAGCGCCCAAGCGACGGCGATGCTGAAAGTGCGCGCATGTTGCTCTTTTCAGCAGATAAGGAAAAATACAATGTGGGCGAGAAAGCGTTTATAACCTTTCCTTCGGGAAGTGACGGCCACGCGCTGATTAGCGTTGAAAATGGCACTGAGGTTTTGGCAACGCATTGGATTGAAACCAAAAAAGGCGAGACCAAAGCAGAGATAAAAATCACCAAGGAAATGGCGCCGAATATTTATGTGAATATTTCGCTGCTCCAGCCGCACAGCCAAACGAAAAATGATTTACCAATACGGCTTTACGGCGTTATTCCACTTTCGGTGGAAGATCCTTCAACGGTGCTACATCCAAAAATCTCGATGCCGGAAGTTTTAAAACCGGAGAAACAATTCACCGTAAAAGTTTCCGAAGAAAAAGGGAAGCCGATGACCTATACTTTGGCGGTTGTTGATGAAGGCTTGCTGGATTTAACGCGCTTTGCCACGCCAGATATCCACGAAGCTTTTTACAGCCGGGAAGCTTTGGGGGTTAAGACTTTTGATATGTTTGATTATGTGATTGGCGCCTATTCCGGCAGCGTGGATAATATTTACGCAATCGGTGGTGGCGATGCGGCTTTGGGTGCAAAAAACAGAAAAGCGGACCGATTTAAACCCGTTGTAAAATACCTCGGTCCATTCGAACTCGCCGCGGGAAAAACCGCAAGTCATAATATTATGATGCCAAATTACATCGGTTCGGTGCGGACGATGGTAATTGCGGGCGATAAAACCAAAAGTGCATACGGCAGTGTCGAAAAAACTACGCCCGTCCGTACTCCGCTGATGGTGCTGGCCTCGCTTCCGCGGAAATTATCGCCAGGCGAAACGGTTACACTTCCTGTTACCGTTTTTGCGATGGAGAATAAAGTGAAAACCGCCACGATTACCGTAAAAACAGGCGATGCGCTGAAACCGAAAAACGGTGCTTCCAAAACGGTTACTTTCAACGGACCGGGCGAACAAATTGTGAATTTCGATTTTGAAGTACTACCAACTAAGGAATTCCAAACCATTGAAGTAACCGCTTCCGGCAATGGCGAAAAAGCGAACTATAAAGTGGAAATAGACGTGGAAAATCCGAATCCGATTTCTCAGAAATCCACAAATTATACTTTAGACGGAAATGCTTCGCAAACCCTAAATTTCGAAACTTTTGGCGTTCCGGGAAGCAATGCCGCGATGCTTGAATTTTCAACATTGCCTCCGATGGATTTCGGAAAACGAATGGAATATTTAATCCATTATCCCTACGGATGTATTGAGCAGACTACTTCTTCGGCGTTTCCGCAGTTGTATTTGGCGGATGTTTTCGACATTACTTTCGACAAAAAACAGAAAATTGAGAAAAACATAAAAGCTGCAATTGAGCGACTTGGAAGATTCCAAACTGCAAACGGCGGGCTTGCATACTGGCCCGGAGAGCGCGAAGCTGACGAATGGGCAACCAATTATGCCGGTCATTTTATGTTGGAAGCGAAACAAAAAGGATATGCGTTGCCCATCAGTTTTATGAGCAATTGGTTGCTTTACCAACAAAACAAGGCGCGACAATGGCGAAATAGTTATAAAGTCTATAATACAAGTTTAACACAGGCTTACCGCCTTTACACCTTGGCGTTGGCCGGAAAACCGGAGCTCGCTGCAATGAACCGTCTTCGCGAAAGCAAAGAATTGAGCAACGATGCCAAATGGCGATTGGCCGCGGCGTACGCTTTGGCCGGCAAAAAGGAAGTTGCCCAACAGATTGCGCAAACGGCAAATATCAATTTCGTTCCGCAGAAATATGATTATTATACTTACGGTTCACCTTTCAGAAATAGGGCTATGGCTTTGGAAACCTTGGTTTTATTGGGAGATTCAAAACAACGTGATTTAGCGATTTCCGTAGCGAAAGATTTGTCATCGCAACGTTGGTACAGTACCCAGGAAACTTCATATGCGCTGATGGCAATGGCGAAAATGGTTGCCAAAAACGGCGGAAAGGCGATGGAGCTTACCTTTACAAATGCCGGAAAAACAGTTGAAGTGAAAACTGACCGCGCCATTGCGCAGCGCGACCTTTCTTTTGTGATGGGAGGCAATTCTGTTTCGGTGACCAATAAAAAAGGAAATGTGGTTTACGTTACGCTTTCGCAGCGCGGGAAACTTCCGCTCGGAAAAGAACTTGCCGAAAGACGCAATCTCTCCATAAAGTCTGAATATTTGGGAGGCGATGGAAAACCAATAGATGTAACAAAATTGCGACAGGGCACGGAAATCATCGCGAAAGTAAGTGTTACCAACACTTCCAACAATTGGATAAACCACGTGGCCTTGGCAAAAATCTTCCCAAGCGGCTGGGAAGTTGTAAACACAAGTTTTTCTGAATTGGGCGGTGGCGCCAGTGGAAACGCACGTTATACGGATATTCGCGATGATCGGGTGAATTTCTTTTTCGATTTAAACGCAGGGGAAACCAGAACTTTTAGCGTAAAATTGAACGCTTCCTATTTGGGAACTTATTATTTACCCGGAACACAGGTTGAAGCTATGTATGACAACTCATATTATGCGCGAAATAAGGGGATGTGGGTAACGATTGAGCAGTAAAAATTCATTGAAATTTGACAAAACAGAAATAAAAAAAAGGATCAGCAGGCACAAAATAAAACTTAGTGTCCTGTTGGTTCTGTTTTTAATTTGGCTCTCTTGCCTCCCCTCGCCATTATTCAATGTTCCCACCGCAACCGTTGCGGAAAGTAACACTGGCGAAATGCTGGGCGCACGAATTGCAGACGACGGCCAATGGCGTTTTCCGCAAATGGATTCTGTGCCGGAGCGGTTTGAAAAATGTATCCTTTATTTTGAAGATGAGCATTTTTATTGGCATCCGGGCTTTAACCCCGTTTCCATTTCAAAAGCGTTTTGGAACAATCTCACCACGGATTCCCGCCGCGGCGGAAGCACCATTACGCAGCAAGTAATCCGTCTTTCCCGAGAAAATAAAAAACGAACCTATTTCGAAAAACTCATTGAAATTTTTCAGGCCACGCGTTTGGAAGCGGGTTACAAAAAGAAATCAATTTTGAATTTATACGCTTCATACGCGCCTTTCGGTGGAAATGTGGTTGGGTTGGAAACCGCTTCGTGGCGGTATTTTGGCATTCCTGCCAGCGAACTGAGTTGGGGGCAATCGGCGGCGTTGGCGGTACTTCCGAATGCGCCGGCGCTTATTTTTCCCGGGAAAAACGAAGAAATTTTAAAACAAAAAAGAGATGCTTTATTATTGAAACTTTTTCAGAATGAAGTGATTGACGAAACCACCTATCTATTGGCGTTGGATGAAAACCTGCCCGGAAAACCTTTGCCGCTTCCAGAAATCGCCCCGCATTTAACTGAAAAAATCCGAAAGGAACATCCCGGAAAAAGGATTGAAACCACGATTGATTTTTCGCTTCAACAAAAGGTAAATAATATTGTAAAAGAACAAAATTATATGCTTGCGCAAAACCAAATACACAATCTTGCAGTTTTGGTTTTGGACGTAAATACCCGCGAAGTTTTGGCGTATGTAGGTAATTCCCCGACGACTCGCGAACACAATAATTTTGTGGATATCATTGAAAAACCACGAAGCACGGGCAGTATTTTGAAACCATTTTTATTCACTTCATTATTGGATGCTGGCGAAATTCTTCCGAATACATTGGTGGCGGATATTCCAACGACCGTAAATGGTTACACGCCCGAAAATTTCGACAAACAATTCAACGGGGCAGTTCCAGCGAGTGTGGCACTTTCGCGTTCGTTAAATATTCCGGCAGTGCGGATGTTGCGGGATTTTGGGTTTCAAAGATTTTATAATATTCTGAGGAAAACGAATCAAAAAGCAATTGATAAACCTGCGGATTATTATGGATTGTCTTTAATTCTCGGTGGCGCGGAAAGCAGTTTGTGGGATATTACTAAAGCGTATGCGGGAATGGCTTCCACCTTAAATTTCTTCAACAATTCTTCCAGCGAATACCGTAAAAATGAATTTGTGGAACCCGTTTATGTGAAAAATCAGCAGGAAATTGACTTTGGAAAAATCCAGCAAAAACCTTCCGTTTGGAATGCCGGCGCTATTTACGAAACCTTTGAAGCGATGGAAAAAGTAAACCGCCCCAGCGGCGAGGAAAATTGGGAATTTTTCACAAGCAGCCAACCGCTTGCTTGGAAAACCGGAACGAGTTATGGTTTTAAAGATGCGTGGGCCGTTGGGGTTACACCGAAATACGCAATCGGCGTGTGGGTCGGAAATGCCGACGGTGAAGGAAGACCCGGACTCACGGGAATTCAAGCTGCGGCGCCAGTTCTGTTCGATGTTTTAAATGTTTTGCCGCAAAGTGGGTGGTTTAAAATTCCGTATGATGAATTGGTTGAGGTTGAAATCTGTTCAAAAAGCGGCCATCTCGCTGGACTTTTTTGCGAGGAAACGAAAATGGAATGGATTCCAAAAAATGGAACAAAAACGGAAGCTTGTCCGTACCATCAAACTGTATTTTTATCCCGAGGCGTCGGGACGGAAAATTTTCGGGTTAATTCTTCGTGTTATCCACTTTCAGAAATGGTTCAAAAAAACTGGTTCGTGCTGCCACCGGTGATGGAATATTATTACGCACAGCTTCATCCGGAATATAAAATCCTGCCGCCCTTTGCGCCCAATTGCTTGCAAGAAGGCGAAAAGTTGATGGCATTTATATACCCGAAGAAAAATGAAACCGTGCTTCTTCCGAAGAATTTTGATGAAAATGTAAACGAAGTCATTTTCAAGTTGGCCCATCGTTCGCCAGAAACCACTGTTTTTTGGTATTTGGATTCAAAATATATCGGCAAAACCGAAACCTTTCACGAATTGGCCATTTCACCAAAACCGGGAACATATTTATTGACCACGGTAGATCAGGACGGCAATGAACTTCGTGAGCAGATTGAAATAAAATCCGCTTCAGAAAACCCTTAAAAATTATTTAACAAAACATTAATACTGATTGGTTCGGAATATTACGAACCAAACGTACTTTTGCATCTTCATTTTAAATCATAAGTATATTTTGACTAAAAAAGAAAGCTTAATTGAGAAATTGGGAGTTCACATTGAGAGCAAGGATCAACTTGCTCCTCTGGCTGCGCGAATTCTTTCTACCTTGATTTTAACGGGCAAAAAAGGAGCCACATTTGAATCTTTGGTTTGTGAGCTTAATGCCAGTAAAAGTACAATTTCAACACATTTAACCACTTTGCAGGCCGCAAACCGAATTACCTATCACACAAAATGTGGCGATAGAAAAAAGTATTTCACACTTGTTCCAGATGTGATGATAAATTCCATGAATGAAATGCTCAAAAACTGGAAAAATGAACGCGATCTGCATCTTGAAATAATGGAATATAAAAAGGAAATAAATGCAGAACTTCCTGAGGATTGTTCAGAAATTTTCGACTTGGAATTACATAAAGATTATTTGGAATTCCTTGCACAAGCAAGTGCTTCCATGGAAAAAATTCAAAAAAAGCTTACTGAAAAACATAAAAACGACTAATTAAATCAACAATGAAAAAGAAAAATTTTATTCATTCACTTCCCATAGCTTTAGGCATTCTGCTATTGTTTTCTTCTTGTGGTGACGACAAAAGTCCACAACAGGCCCAAATGGCACAACAAGCCCCAACTTTACCGGTTGTATCAATTCCAACGAAAACTGTTACAGCATTTACAACCTATCCCGCAAGTATTGAAGGGATTGTGAACAGTCAGGTAAATGCAAAAATTTCAGGATATATTACTGATGTTTTGGTTGATGAAGGTCAAAAAGTAAGAAAGGGACAAACGTTATTTAGACTGGAGACCCAAACTTTGAGCCAAGATGCCGCTGCCGCTCGCGCCAATGTGAATGCTGCACAGGTTGAGGTTGATAAACTGAAGCCTTTGGTTGAAAAAAACATTATCAGCAATGTGCAACTTGAAACTGCCAAAGCAAAACTCCAACAAGCAAAAAGTGGTTATAATAGCATTGCGGCAAATATAGATTACGGAAACATAAAAAGCCCAGTTGATGGTTATGTGGGTTCCATAAATCTTCGGAAAGGTGCGTTGGTGAGTCCATCGTCACAAGTCCCTATGACGACTGTCTCAGACATCAGCAAAGTGTATGCATATTTCTCAATGAATGAAAAGGAATATTTGGATTTTATTCAAAATGCAGAAGGAAAGGATATCGAAGAAAAAATAAAAAAACTTCCGAAAGTGCAATTGTTATTGGCGAACGGAAGCCTTTACGAAGAAGAAGGAACCATTGAAACCATTAACTCACAAGTAAATGCGAATACGGGTTCTATTTCTTTCAGGGCTGTTTTTGATAATCCCTCAAGAATTTTAACAAACGGTAACAGCGGAAAAATTAAAATTCCAAAAGTTTATACCGATGCTGTAGTTGTTCCGCAGGAAGCCACTTACGAACAACAAGGCGGTATTTATGTGTATAAAGTGGGCGAAGATGGCATGGCCACTTCAACCAAAATTGAAACAACGGCAGAAGTTGGAAACCTTTACGTGGTAGCTTCCGGCTTGCAGAAAGGCGATAAAATTGTTGCAAAAGGTGCAAACAAACTACGTGGAAATTCCAAAA
>Ga0209344_10001013_pt1 | contig 40794 bp, 41 predicted proteins | sample Cruoilmetagenom6_FD_187293 | JGI IMG/M metagenome (GOLD analysis project Ga0209344, IMG submission 187293) | Oil polluted marine microbial communities from Coal Oil Point, Santa Barbara, California, USA - Santa Barbara Oil Seep Sample 6 (SPAdes)... | ecosystem: Environmental > Aquatic > Marine... | reverse complement strand
ATTTCTTTTTTCTGCTCTTCAATATCCGCTTCAATAAGCGCTTTGTGAGAAACAACAACGTTTTTGAATTCGTGGTTAATTTTAACCACTTTGAACTCCATTGTTTTACCAACGTAAACGTCGTAATCACGGATTGGTTTAACGTCAATTTGCGAACCTGGCAAGAAAGCTTCGATACCGAAAACATCTACGATCATACCACCTTTTGTACGGCATTTTACGTAACCGTTTACGATTGTAGCTTCGTCATGAGCCGCATTTACGCGATCCCAAGCCTTAATGGTTCTAGCTTTACGGTGGCTAAGGATAAGTTGACCAGTGCTGTCCTCACGAACGTCGATCAATACTTCTACCTTGTCACCAACTTTTAAATCTGGATTGTAACGGAATTCGTTCAATGAAACAACACCTTCACTTTTCGCATTGATGTCAATGATAGCATCACGATCGGTGATGTAAATCACTTTTCCTTCAACAACCTCGTCATCCAGCGTGTCAACAAAATTCTCTGCTACCAATTTTTCAAATTCTTCTAGCTTACCATCGTCGATAGGATCAATTCCTTCTTCGTAGTTATGCCAGTTAAAATCTGCAAGAAATTTTTCAGGGTTGCTTTCCTTAAGGGAAACTTCCTTTTGAGGTTTTGTAGCTACCTCGTTTTGAGCTGCGGTATCTTCTACCTGCACTTCTTCTTTGTTTGCTTTATCAGCCATTTGTTTGTAAAATTGATTTTCGCCGCAAATGCTTTAAAAATCAACGCTTTGTATTCTGCTTTGTTACAAGATTTTAAGGCGACTATCCCACAGAAGGGTTTGATTTTGTTTTGTTTTAAGTCCTCTTATTCTTGACTCGTCGCTAAGAGGGGTGCAAAAATACTATTTCTCTTTTGATTTTCAAAACATTAAATAAATTGTTCTTTAAAGTTTTCATAAAATTATTATGACTGATAATCATCTATTTAACTTTGTGCTTTCAAATTGAAATTAAGATAACTCATGAAATTTCTAATAACCTTCTTCATTTCTGCAATCGCATTAAGCACCTGCGAGAATAATCCATCAGAAAAAACTGCTGAAACAATTCTTTTTGTAAACAGTTCAAAAGTAGATTGCACGGGCGTTGGCAAGATGAAATGCCTGCAAATACAGGAGTCGGAAACCTCAACAAACGATTGGAAGAATTTTTACGGAGATATTGAAGGGTTTGATTATGAGCCCGGCTATATTTATAAACTTTCCGTGAAAAAAGAAAAACTGGACCCAGCAACCGTTCCGGCCGATGCCTCAACCTTAAAATATTCTTTGGTAAAAGTGATTGAAAAAAATATTGACAAAAAAATGCGGCTTAATGATATCTGGGCTTTAAAAACAATTGATGGCGAAATGATCGATAATGAAAAGCAGCAAAAGCAACCCGTTCTTGAAATTCATTTAAATGAAATGAAAATTTTTGGTAACGATGGTTGCAATAATATGTTTGGAAGTATTGAAAGTTTGGACGAAAAAAATATTGCATTTAGCGCAATTGGAGGGACTAAAATGGCGTGCCCAAGTATGGATCTTTCTTCAAAATATACTTCAGCACTAGGAAAAACCAAAACCTACAAACTTGACGGTTTACTTCTTTATTTTTATGATGCTGACGGGAATGAAATCTTGAAATATCAAAAAGTGGATTAGTATTGATTTAAAATAGCAAACCCTGCCCACCTTCATCTGTTTTTGAATCGTTTTCATCATTTGAATCATTTTCACCAGAGTCTTTTGTGTCTTCGGAATCTTCATCTTTAGAAGCCATGTCTTCTTCATCCACGACGTCCATTTCTTCTGGCTCAACGGGTTCGGGAGCCTCATAAAGAAGGGGTTCCATCGTATTTATTTCCAAAACCTTTTCTTTGGTTAATTGATTGCCCATTGCTGTAATACCTTTTACAGCAATGAATTCCTCCAAATTCAGTTCCATATTTTCTTCGCGATCCTGTCCTCTTTTTTTCGCGAAAATCACTTCGGCCATTGGGCGGTAATCCGTAAATATTTTTTCCAAATACGAATTTGGGTGCTCGGTAATGATTGTTTCCTCTCTGTCAGGATGCTCAATGAAGAAGCGTTTTACATAAAACAATTCTTTTTCACCTTCCCAATAAATTGCACTTAAAGGCTTTTTCGGATCCCATTTTTCCAAAACAATCACATCATCATCAAAACGAAGCTGAATGTCAGGAACAACGGTTTTTACTGTTCCTTTTTGGTTAACGATAAGCAATCTATCTTCTTTTCTAAATTCGCCTAACAATTCTCCGCGCTCATCCACATTTAAACGTTGCACAGAATCATCAAACCAAATTTTACGAGGTTTTAGTGTTGAAAGACCTTTTTCCTTCAGTTCAATTTTCTTTATAGAATATTTGGTAACAATATTTCCTTTTGAATTTCTTCCCTTCACCAATTGATCCGCAAAATCGAGATCGAATTTCAATTTTTTGATACTTCCAGTTTGGCGGAGAAAAATAGTCACCACTTCCGCCTCGCCATTGGCATTAGCTGTAAAATAAAGTACTTTGGAGCCTTTGGTCTCGTTGCCCATGTCATACTCCTTGTCGCGTGTAATGGAGGTGACCGCAAAACGCTTCACGTAATTTGCGCCACGCGCTCCGTCACGATACACCATATTGTAAATAGTGCGTTTGTCCTTTTTCTTGAATACCGCGACGTGGATAATGCCTTTACCCACAAATGTTTTTTGATCTACTTTAGTGACCATCATTTTTCCGTCCTCAGTGAAAACGATAATATCGTCAATATCACTACAATCAGCTACGTATTCATCTCGTTTCAGGCTTGTTCCCACAAACCCTTCTTCGCGATTTACGTAGAGTTTTGTGTTACGGATAACTACTTTAGTAGCTTCAATATCATCAAAAGTCCTGATTTCAGTTTTACGTTCCTTTCCGGCTCCGTAATCTTTTTTCAATCTCTTGAAATAATCAATCGCATATTCAATCAAATTTGCTAAGTGATTCTTAATTTGAGCTATGCTATCTTCCAGTGCATCAATCTTTTGCTGTGCTTTATCAATATCAAATTTTGAAATACGTTTAATTCGAATTTCAGTTAAACGCACAATATCATCTTCCGTAACTTCACGTTTCAAATGCTGAATATGTGGCTGCAAACCTTTGTCTATTGCGGCAATAACGCCTTCCCAAGTTTCCTCTTCTTCAATATCGCGATAGATTCGGTTTTCAATAAAAATACGTTCCAAGGAAGCAAAATGCCATTGCTCTTCTAACTCATCCAATTGAATCTCCAATTCACTTTTCAGTAATTGAACCGTACGATCCGTACTTACGCAAAGCATTTCTGAAACGCCTACAAACAATGGCCTGTTATCTTCAATTACACAGCCCAAAGGTGAAATAGAGGTTTCACAAGCAGTGAAAGCATAAAGCGCATCAATGGTTTTATCGGGAGAAATACCGCTGGGCAAGTGTATCTGTATTTCAACTTCGGCAGCGGTATTGTCTTCTATCTTTTTTATTTTGATTTTCCCCTTCTCGTTCGCTTTCAAAATTGTATCAATGAGCGATGAAGTGTTGGTTCCGAAAGGAATTTCAGTAATTACAAGTGTGTTTTTATCAAGTTGGTTTATTCGAGCGCGACTGCGGATTTTCCCACCGCGCAAACCATCGTTATAATTGGCAACATCCATAATGCCACCCGTAGGGAAATCTGGATATATCTGGAACTTTTTGCCTTGTAAATGTTTAATGGAGGCATCAATAAGTTCAAGAAAATTATGGGGAAGTATTTTGGTTGAAAGTCCAACGGCAATCCCTTCCCCGCCTTGGTTTAAAAGCAACGGAAACTTAACAGGAAGATTAATAGGCTCCTTTCTTCGTCCATCATATGAAGCCTGCCATTTGGTAATTTTTGGGTTATAAACCACATCCAAACCAAACTTTGAAATTCGTGCTTCAATATATCGTGAAGCCGCTGCGCTGTCACCGGTAAGAATGTTTCCCCAGTTTCCTTGGGTGTCTATCAATAAATCTTTTTGACCAATTTGCACCATTGCATCAGCAATACTTGCATCCCCATGCGGGTGGTATTGCATGGTATGACCAACAATATTAGCAACTTTGTTATAGCGCCCATCATCCAAATCCTTCATGGACTGCATAATACGGCGCTGTACGGGTTTAAAACCATCTTCAATTGCAGGAACGGCACGTTCTAGGATTACATAGCTGGCATAATCCAAAAACCAGTCGCGGTACATTCCGGTTACCTTTTTAATGGATTCGCCGGATGTATCGTCATTCACGCCCAAATAGTCTGGGCCTGTGATTTCTTGTTCTTCGTTATTGTCGAGTTCGTCACTCATACTTTTAGTTCAAAGTTTCAAGTTTCAAGTTCAATGTTGGGTGAGCCGATAATTTTTTCAGAATAAATTTTATTGATTTTCGGCTGTAAAATCCAAATTCCAATGATATAAAACCACAAAAGAAAAAATTCGCCTACATAATCTGAAAATTCGACTTGTTTATTTAATTCAATTGATTTAATAGTTTTTGAGCAAAAATATAGCATATAAAACATACAAAACATTGAAAATAAATGAAGCGGTATTATTATAGCAAAACTGATCCCAAATATTTCATTAGACGGCGGAAAGTCGCTAAATATACCAAAAGACATCATCGAAAACATTAAAAATGTAAAGTAGAAAAGTGGGATGAAAAAAAATATTTTAAATTTTTTGAGTTTTAAACTGTGATTTTCAGGCAAAAATTTGTGTAATCCAACCCCAATAGACCAAAACCAGCCAAAAAATATACTCACATAAAGCAACATAAATATTGGGAAAGTGGAAAAGGCAAACAATGGAGAATTTGTTACAATAACATAAACAATAGTAATAATTTGAAATAGAAAAGGCACACCCACCATTAAGGTGAAAATCTGCCAGTGTTTCGCTTCCAAAAAAAGTTTCATCATTATTAATAATTTAATTTATTCCTCTACTCTATCTAATTCCACTTTCAAATTATCAATAATGAATTCCTGCCTATCGGGCGTGTTTTTTCCCATATAAAATGAAAGCAATTCCTCAATACTCATTGATTTATCCAGCATCACGGGATCCAAACGAATATCGTTGCCGATGAAATGAACAAACTCATCGGGCGAAATTTCACCCAAACCTTTAAATCGGGTGATTTCTGGTTTTGGCTTTAGTTTTTCTATGGCGTCAATGCGCTCTTGTTCGGAATAGCAATAAATGGTTTCTTTTTTATTTCGAACTCGGAAGAGAGGCGTTTGCAGAATATACAAATGCCCTTCCTTTATCAATTCAGGGAAAAACTGAAGAAAAAAAGTAATGAGCAATAAACGAATGTGCATCCCATCCACATCAGCATCTGTTGCGATTACGATATTATTATAACGCAAATCTTCCATCGAATCCTCAATATTCAGGGCGGCTTGCAATAAATTGAATTCCTCGTTTTCGTAAACAATCTTTTTACTCATTCCGTAAGTATTCAACGGCTTTCCACGGAGTGAAAAAACGGCCTGTGTATTTACGTCGCGACTTTTGGTGATGCTTCCACTCGCAGAATCTCCCTCAGTTATAAAAAGAGTGGACTCAAGATTTCTTTCGTTTTTAATATCTGCCAAGTGCACGCGGCAATCGCGCAGTTTTTTATTGTGAAGGTTTGCCTTTTTGGCGCGATCCTTCGCAAGTTTTCGAATCCCGCTCAATTCTTTACGCTCGCGTTCTGCTTGAACTATTTTTCGCTGAATTCCATCAGCAGCTTCAGGGTTTTTATGCAGGTAATTATCCAGCTGGGTTTTTAGGAAATCATTGATGAACGTTCGCACAGTTGGCAAATCCCCACCCATATCAGTTGAGCCAAGCTTTGTTTTTGTTTGGCTTTCAAAAACCGGTTCCATAACCTTGATGCTAATTGCCGAAACTATACTTTTTCGAACATCACTTGCTTCATAGTTTTTATTGTAAAATTCACGAATGGTTTTTACCAAAGCTTCGCGAAAAGCGGCTAAATGTGTTCCGCCCTGCGTAGTGTTTTGACCGTTTACAAAGCTGTGATATTCTTCGCTGTATTGGGTTTTACTATGTGTTATGGCAACTTCAATATCTTCGCCACGAAGATGGATTATGGGGTAAGCCATATCTTCATCACTGATGGTTTCCATCAAAAGATCTTTTAGCCCATTTTCGGAATAAAACTTTTCGCCGTTAAAATCTATCGTCAGTCCCGGGTTGAGATAGACGTAGTTTTTCAGCATTTTTTGCACATATTCCGTGCGGTACTTGAAGTTTTTGAAAATGCTCTCGTCCGGAATGAAAATTACTTTGGTTCCTTTTCGTTTTGTACTTTCTTCTATAGCGGAATCATTGGTGAGTTCACCTTGAGAAAATTCGGCAACTTTCAATTGATTTTCGCGAATGGATTCCACTTTAAAAAACGAGGAAAGCGCATTCACTGCTTTGGTACCCACACCATTCAAACCAACAGATTTCTTAAAAGCGCGGCTGTCATATTTACCACCCGTATTCATTTTTGAAACTACGTCAATAACTTTACTTAGCGGAATACCACGGCCAAAATCGCGCACTTTAACCTCTTTGTCCTTAATGCGCACTTCAATGGTTTTACCTGCGCCCATTACAAACTCATCAATACAGTTGTCGATTACCTCTTTTAGAAGAATATAAATACCGTCATCTGGTGAAGAACCATCACCGAGCTTCCCAATATACATACCAGGACGCATCCGGATGTGTTCTTTCCAGTCCAGCGAGCGTATGTTGTCTTCGGTATATTGTGTTTCGGACATATAGATTTGGTGTAGGGTTGCTAATATAAATATACGTTAGCACTTGTGAAACCAATACCTCAGAAAGTAATTAACAATAAATTAGTTGTTATTGTTAGTAATTACCACTTCAAGGGAATTATTAAACTTTTGCTAAGAATGAGCTTTGTCATAGACTTGTTGCAAATCATTTCATAATTTCATACCACAAACAAAAACCGTAATGGAATTTATAGATTATTACAAAGTTCTTGGGCTGGATAAAAATGCCACTGCTGCCGATGTAAAGAAAGCATATAGGAAGCTTGCCAGAAAACTTCATCCAGATTTAAACCCGAATGATAAAACAGCACAACAAAAATTTCAGCAGATAAATGAAGCAAACGAAGTTTTGAGCGATCCTGAAAAACGCAAAAAATATGACCAATATGGAAAAGATTGGCAGCACGCTGACGAATTTGAGAAAGCGAAACAGCAACAGGCTTCACAAGGATTTGGAGGACAGCGAACTTATTCCGGCGGCGGTCAAGGTTTTGATGAAAGCCAATTTTCAGATTTTTTTGAGTCGATGTTTGGTGGCAGTGGCGGATTTAATCGCAGTGGTGGAAATAGGCGGCAAACTTCACAATTTAAAGGTCAGGATTTAGCTGCAACACTTCGACTGAATTTAACCGATGTCCTAAAAAGTCAAAAGCAAACGATCAGCATTGGGGAGAAAAAGATTCGATTAACCATACCCGCAGGTGTTGAGAATGGACAAACCATCAAAATAAAAGGTTACGGCGGCGAAGGGATGAACGGCGGCCCAAAAGGGGATTTGCTAATCACATTTGAAATCTTCAATAATACCCGATTCAAGAGATTGGAAAGTGATATTTATTCAACGGAAGAAATTTCACTTTACACTGCACTTTTGGGTGGTGAAATAACGGTTGAAACGCTTACGGGAAAAGTAAAACTGAACGTAAAACCCGAAACCCAAAACGACACAAAAGTAAAACTGAAAGGAAAAGGATTGCCTAAATACAAAAAGGAAGATCAGCACGGCGATTTGTTTATTACTTATAAAATTGTGCTGCCCAAAAACCTTTCAGAAAAGGAAAAAGAACTGTTTACCGAACTTTCAAAACTGAGATAATGGCACGAGATAAATACATATTGGTAAAACATTTTTGCGAGCAGACGCATATAGAAGATGCATTCGTGCAAAACCTGTTTGAATTTGGGTTAGTAACTTACGAAGAAAAAGAAAACGACCTTTTTATTGATGAAAAGGATATTTCAGAAATTGAACGCATGTTTCGTCTTCACAGCGATTTGGGAATCAATTTTGAAGGATTGGATGCCATAAAACAAATGTTGAAACGCATGCAAAAACTAGAAAGAGAAATGGAACTGCTCCAGAAAAGACTGCGTTTGTACGAATAATAATTTCCAAAAGGAACGGTAAATTCTTTTTAACAAAATGTTAAATGGAATTTGTGGAAATTCGCAATCCCATATCTTTATCTTCTATGAGAAAAACAGCCATGCTATTTGCGTTACTATTTGCAATGAATACGTACGCTCAACAAGATTCAATAAAAGAAACTAAAATCAACTTTGCTTATAACACGAATTCTCTCGCTATCCAAGATTCAATAGTCTATAATGGGTTATCTGGATATTCAAATGCAAATGTATTTCATTCTAATAAGAACGAAATTGAAGGTAGTACTTCACCTTACGAGTGGAAATGGGTGCGTGATGGGATCTGGACAGGTGCTGCACTTGGAGCTAGTGCTTACGGACTATTGTTGATAAAAAACAAAGATGACTTGCCTTTAGCAGAGCAAGCTAAATATTTAAATGAAGTAAGTCTTCAGAAAGAAATAGATGATTTAAATTTTTTAGATCAATGGGTAGCAGGAAAACATAATGAAGATGCTAGTAAACTTAGTGATATTCCTTTTGCACTTTCCTTTGTAGCACCCTTTGCTATGCTTTTTGATGATGAAATTAACGATCACACCGGGCAATACATTGGGCTATATATTGAAAGCTTGGCCACAACTGCAGCTCTTTATACAATTACCGCTGGTTTGGTAAACAGAAGCAGACCCTATGTTTATGACAACAGTGGAGACACATCTGAAGAAAGACGTTTTAAAAACAACGGTCAGCGTTCTTTTTATTCGGGACATGTAGCTGCTACGGCAACTGCAACTTTTTTTGCCGCCAAGGCATATAGTGATTTTAACCCAGATGCAAACGGAAAAGTATTTGTTTGGGCCGGTGCCGCAACATTACCTGCAGCTGTTGGGGTTTTAAGAATGGAAGCTGGACAGCATTTTTTAACAGACGTACTCTTAGGTTATGTCTTAGGGGCTGGAACCGGAATTTTAGTTCCAGAACTTCATAAAAAGAAAATGGAAAATATAGATGTTTATCCAAGCTCTGGAACCAGTTTTAATGGTGACAGTTTTAATGGAATGGCTTTTAGGTATACTTTTTAGATTCTTGGAATAAATTCAAAAAAAAATCCCGCTATTGCGGGATTTTCTATTTTATACGTTGAAGCGGAAGTGCATTACATCACCATCTTTCACAATGTATTCCTTCCCTTCTACTCCCATCTTTCCGGCTTCCTTCACTTTCGCTTCGCTTCCGTAGCTTACGTAATCGTCATATTTTATAACTTCGGCACGGATAAACCCTTTTTCAAAATCAGTGTGAATTACTCCAGCAGCTTGTGGAGCAGTAGCGCCAACTGGAATAGTCCAAGCCCTCACTTCCTTCACGCCAGCAGTAAAATACGTCTGAAGGTTTAATAATTTATATGCGCTTCGAATAAGTTTGGCTGAACCTGCTTCGTCAAGACCTAAATCTTCCAAAAACATTTGACGTTCTTCAAAAGTTTCGAGTTCAGTTATATCTGCTTCGGTTCCCACTGCCAGAACCAAAACTTCCGCATTTTCGCCAGCAACGGCTTCTTTCACTTTTTCAACGTAAGCATTTCCTGTTGCGGCAGAGTCTTCATCTACATTACAAACATACATTACAGGTTTGTCTGTAATAAACTGGGCATTTACTATAAATTCTTCTCTTTCACTTTCAGTCAAATCTATGGCACGAACAGAAATCCCTGCTTCCAAACCAGCTTTTACTTTTAAAAGAGCAGTTTCCTCTTTTTGGGCTTCTTTATTTCCAGTACGGGCAGCGCGTTTTACTTTTTCAAGTTTCTTATCTACCGTTTCAAGATCTTTTAATTGAAGTTCAATATCAATCGTTTCCTTATCGCGAATTGGGTTTACGCTCCCATCCACGTGAACGATATTATCATTGTCAAAACAACGCAAAACATGAAGAATTGCATCAGTTTCGCGAATGTTGCTCAAAAATTGATTGCCCAAACCCTCGCCTTTGCTAGCACCTTTTACCAAGCCGGCAATATCGACTATTTCAACTGTTGCAGGCAATACGCGTTCTGGATTTACCAATTCTTCCAATTTTAACAAACGTTTGTCAGGAACGTTCACAACACCCACATTTGGCTCGATGGTACAAAAAGGGAAGTTGGCACTTTGTGCTTTTGCATTTGACAAACAATTAAATAGAGTGGATTTTCCAACGTTTGGCAATCCTACGATACCTGCTTTCATTAAATTTATTTTTTAAAAGGCAAACCTACGCTTAAAATAGCTTTGGTTTACGAAGGTGCAAATATACATCTTCAAAGCAGACTTTCAATAGTTGATCTTAAAGGCTTTTCAGAAAAAATATTACATCATTTTTTTTAATTATATAAAAAATATTAACAGATTTAATATTATGTTTACATAATAATTCTTAAAAAAACCAGTAATTATGAAAAATGTATTGATGAGTTTTGCAGTTGCAGTTATAACAATCGGCGGGATTCAAGCACAAGAAAGCAAAACAGTTAAGGCTGAATCAACTTTGAAAAGTGAAGTTAAAAGTGATACCGACGCGAGTGTTAACCAAGTTAAACGTTCTGAAACAAAAACGGTAAAAAGCGCTACAGACTCTACTGCTCCTGCTATAAAAGATAGCAATACTGGTATGGACATTGTACCAACAAAACCCGCTATTGCTCCAAAAAAACAACAGCCCACAGTTTCTAAAAGTCCAAAAGCAGAAATCACTCAAGACCAAAAGCAAGCTAATGTGCAAAGTGAAACTGCTGAAAAGAAAGTACAACAGTCACCAAACCCAAATATGGCTTCTAAGCCCAAGAAAGACTAAAATTTTATTTTGATATTCCATAAAATCCATCTCAGTAAAAAGGGATGGATTTTTTTATTATAATGGATTGTACCGATTGTTTTTAAAGAGTTAACTCGCTTCGTTTTACAAAAGTATAAATGGATACCTTCAAAGCAAATTTTTTATAATTGATTTGAAATGATTTGCTAAAAAAGATTGGGTTTTATTTCACTAAAGATTTACAAGACTTTAACTATAATAGCATTAAGTTTACCTTCGAAACAATAAATAACCAATAATTATGAAAAAGTTAATGATGAGTCTTGCTGTTGCAGTTTTTAGCATTGCAGGTATTCAAGCACAGGTAAATAAGTCAGTAAAAGAAGAATCTACTACTAAAAGAGTGATTACAAGAGACGGCAGTGATGTTAAAATTATGGAAACAAAAAACATCGATACTGAATCAGGAGCTCTTATTATAGAAGATAACAATAAAATTGATAGAAATTTTAGCGAAGTAACTACAAAAGACAGCGACAAGAAAGTTTTAGTAGATGATGAATTCACCGACGCTGAAAATGAGGCTATGATTGCTGAAAAGAAAGCGCAACAACAAGCGCAGCTGGAAGCTTCCAAAAAAGAACAAGAAGCATTAGCGGCAAAAAAGAAACTGGAATACGACGCAAAACAAGCGCAGATGCAGAAAGAACTCGCTGAAAGAAGAGCACAATTGGAATCAAGGCCAAAGGGAATGTCAAAGCTTAAAAAGGACTAAACTCTTTTCCAAATATTAAAAAAAATCCATCGCTGTTTTAACAGCGATGGATTTTTTTTCTAAAGGATTGTATCAAGTGTTTTTATATAAACTTCATAATCCCTCAAATTGTGGTGTGTACCTCCCTGTATCGTAATTAAACTAAGTTTTTCTTTTGTTGGAACTTTTGAAAGTTTCTCGCTGTTTTCGTAGTTCACCACAGAATCATCGGTGCCGTGAAAAATTATAATTGGGCATGATACTTCTTTTAAATAGTCCTGAGTGGGAAAATTGAACTTCAAAAACCAATTTACAGGATAGATTGGAAAACGTCTGCTTGCCACTTCATTTAAGCTGTAAAACGGCGCTTCAAGAAGTAATTGTTTAGGATTGTTTTTGGCGGCTACATAGGTTGCAAAAGTGGTTCCCAAAGATCTTCCATACACTACAATTTTATCTTCTGAATACCTTATAAGTAAATATTTGTAAAATAACTCTGCATCACTGTAAAGTGCTTTTTCACTGAGTTTTCCAGTGCTTTTTCCATAGGTTCTGTAGTCCATAACCAAAACATCGTACCGCATTTCAACAAATTTTTGAACCACAATTCCCCAACGGGAAAGTTCGCCTGCATTACCATGAAAATAAAGTATTACACCTTTTGGGTTTTCTGCTTTAAAATGAAGTGCATTCAGTTTTGCCCCATCTTTAGTATTCAAAAAGATTTCCTCAAAATTTTCTGGAAACGAAAAGGTATAATCCTGCGGTAGTGAATCTGGTATAAAAATCATTTTTTCCTGCAAAAAATAAAGCCCAATAAAAATGATAACATACAACGAAGCCAATACAATCAGAATCTTTTTCAGTCTTCGGTTCATTTTTTTGAAGAGTGTTTAACACCAATGCTGGTAGTGGAGAGATCGATTTTTTGTTCTTTGGATTTAATGATTTCAGTCAAAACCTTATGATAGGATTCAAAATTATTCAAATTTTTATGGCCACCATCTATAATAGGGTGTAGTCTCGTAAGTTTTGGATTTATCTGTGAAAGTTTTACGCTACTACTGAAAGGTATTAATTTGTCTTTAGTGCCGTGGATTATATGTATTGGGCATTTTACATATTTGAGCCACTTATAAGTTGGCATAGGGTATTTTAAAATAATTGAAAGTGGCATAAATGGCATATAACGACCAGTCACCTTGCTTAAACTATAATACGGAGCATCAAGGACCAACATTTTCGGACTGTTCATTGAGGCGAGTTTTGTTGCAAAGCCAGAACCCATAGAACGTCCATAAATGATGATGTATTTTTCATTAACCTTATCCCTGATTTTATTATAAATAAACTGTAAATCGTGCTTTATGGATTTTTGTGAGCGTTTGCCAGTGCTTTTCCCAAAGCCTCTGTAATCTACCATAATTACATCATAGTTGTTGCGAGTAAAATCCACAGCAAATTTACCCCAACCTTTAATACTCTTTGAGTTTCCCTTTAAATAAAGAACCACACCCAATGGTTTTTCAACACTAAAATGAAGCCCGTTAATAATTGCACCGTCACGCGTTTCAATATTATACTCTGAAACTGTTTGGTTTTCGTAATAAAAACTGAAATCCTTCGGAAGTTTTTCAGGCTTGAACAAAAAATAATCCTGAAGATAATAAAGCAGTACACTTATTACGCAATAAGCCACAACAACAATAACCAAAATCTGCAACCAAAGAGGCATAAGTTTCATTTCTTATAAAAGTACAAAAATATGGTCTTCCTAGTCACATTTGAAAAGTTATGTACAAAAGCTTGTTTATAAATTGTAAATGGAATCGACCAACGGATGAAATAATCACTTAACTTTAACATATAACCAACATAAAAAACAAAAACCAATGAATAAAATTACACTTTTATTATTTTTTGTCTGTGGAATTGCATTTTCTCAGATAAACGTTTCCGGAACAATAAACGATGAATCCGGAGTTCCCCTTTCTTTTGTAAATGTGGTTGAAAAAGGAACCACAAACGGAACTACTACATCCATAGATGGTGAGTTTACAATTAACGTGAATGAGAATGCCACCTTAATCTTTAGTTACGTTGGCTTCAATACCCAAGAAATTGAAGTAAATGGACAAACCAATATTCAGGTTACGCTTTCCAATGGAGAATCCCTAGATGATGTTATGCTAGTGGGTTCGCGTAGTCCAAAAAGAACCGCTGTAAATTCAGCATCTCCCATTGATGTTATTGATGTTGAAACCACAACATTGCAAGTAGGTAAAATAGAAATAAATGAACTTTTGCAATATGCGGCACCTTCTTTTAATGCAAGCAAACAATCTGGATCAGATGGGGCAGACCATATTGACCCTGCCTCACTGCGTGGTTTAGGGCCAGATCAAACCTTGGTTTTGATAAATGGTAAAAGAAGACATCAATCTTCTCTAATAAACGTTTTTGGAACCCGCGGCCGTGGAAATACCGGTACAGACTTAAACGCAATTCCTGTTACATCTATTAAAAGAATTGAGGTTTTACGGGATGGAGCTTCTGCACAATATGGTAGTGACGCTATTGCCGGTGTTATAAATATTGTTCTAAAAGACAATGTCGATGAACTATCGGGTAGTGTATCTTATGGGGCCTACAGTACAAATGCAGATGTTGATACAAGTGCTTTTGCTGATGGTGCCTACGGTCTTTGGAATACAGACGGCTATCGTCTTGATACAGAAAAGGATGGAAATGCAATTGGAAAAGATCAAAACTTTGATGGAGGATCTGTAAAATTCGGAGCTAACTACGGTTTTGCTATTGGCGAAAAAGGTGGCTTTGCAAATTTTACCACTGAATATATCAACAAAAACAAAACCTTACGCCCTACGTTCGATTTCAGAAAAGGTTTTGGCGAAGCTGCAATTGAAGGCTTCAACTTAATGGGAAATGTTGGAATTCCTGTAACCGAAAAAACTGAAGTTTATGCTTTTGGCGGCAGAAATTACAGAGATACCGATGCGTATGCTTTCACTAGAAATGATGGAAATCGTGTTGTGGAATCAATTTATCCCAACGGATATACTCCAAGAATCACTTCAATAATCACAGATAATTCAGTAGTTGCAGGTGTTAAAACAGAAACAGATTCTGGATGGAAAGTGGATATAAGCAACGCTTATGGAATCAACTATTTTCACTATTATATAAAGGGTACGTTAAATGCTTCCTTGGTAGATCTTTCCCCAACTGAGTTTGACGCCGGTGGTCACTCTTTGTCACAAAACACAGTGAATCTGGACTTTTCAAAATATTATGATACTGTGTTAAGTGGATTGAACCTAGCTTTCGGAGCGGAATATAGAACTGAAAACTTTAAAATTTTTGCGGGTGAAGAAGGCTCTTACGCAACATACGATGTAAACGGTGTTCCAGTAAATGCAAATACCCCAGAAGAAGATATTGTAATTTATAGAGATGGGGATGGAAATCCAATTTTAGATGATGACGGCAATCAAATTCTAAGACCTGGAGGATCACAAGGGTTTCCTGGATACGGCCCAACAAATGAAGTAGACAGAAGCAGATCAAACGTTTCGGTATATGCAGATGGAGAAATTGATTTAAGCGAAGCCTTCTTAATTAGTGCCGCAGGACGTTTTGAAAATTACAGTGACTTCGGGAGCACTATAAACGGAAAACTTGCAATGCGTTTTAAAGCTACAGACAACTTAAATGTTAGAGGTTCGATAAGCTCAGGATTCAGAGCTCCTTCATTGGCTCAGCTCTATTACAACTTACGTTTCACGAATTTTATTGGTGGTGTGGCAAGCGATCAGTTATTGTCTCCAAACAATAGCCCCGTAACAGCTTCCTTTGGTATTGGTCCTTTAAAGGAAGAAAAATCCACAAATGCTGGTTTCGGCTTCACTGCCAATTTTTCAAAATTTACCGCAACAGCAGATCTTTACTATATAGATGTTAGAGATAGAATTGTGCTAACAGGTAATTTTCCGGCACCACAAATTGAAAATGTGGATTCTGCACAATTTTTCGCAAATGGTGTAGATACAGAGACTACAGGTCTTGATTTGGTATTGACCTATTCAGATAATTTTGATGATAATATTATTGGAGTTTCAGTTTTGGCGAATTTCAATAATATGGTTATTAAAGACGTAAATAACGGAAATCTGGATGAGCAAACATTTTTTGGCGAAAGGGACAAAGCATTCTTATTGGCTTCAGCACCAGAAAGTAAATTGGTTGGAATCCTTACCTATGACAGAGATTGGTTAAGCGCTGCACTAACGGTTACACGCTTTAGTGAAGTTGAACTCTTGGATTTCCAAATGTTTGAAGATCCCGCAGATTATGGTGGTTTTGAAAATCAAGTGATTGCTGCTACAGATACTTATACTGCTAAATTTGTAACGGATCTAAACCTTGGCTTCGCTGTTTCAAAAAACATAAAATTGAACGTAGGCTCGAACAACCTTTTCAATATTTATCCAGATCAGCAAGATGACTGGACAGAAGGGGGCGGATATTGGGATTCTGTGCAAATGGGCTTTAGTGGGGCTTTTTATTATGCTCGTCTAAATTATAATTTCTAAAAACCCTTTGGTTTTTAAATGCTCCATCAAAATTTGATGGAGCATTTTTGTTTGAAATTATTTTAACAAAGCTTTGAGAAAGAATAAAAAAGTTTAGGAAATGATTATCAACGTTTTGTGTTTATTTAACATCTATGATGCCTAATTTTGAATCTAACAAATAAATAAATACAACCATTATGAAAAAAGTATTAATGATTTTTGCATTGGCAACTTTTAGTTCTGCTTTTGCACAAGACAATAAAAGTGAAAAAACGGAAACTGTTACAACTAAAGTAATAGTTAAAGATAACACAGGAGTACATACTGATGTAAAAGAGGTTAGTACAACAGAGACCCAACCCATTAAACTAGACCCAAAAGATGCTGGAAAAATGGATCAGGATTATGATTTAGGGCCTACAAGAGTGCAAACCGATGTAAGTTACAGCTCCGCTAACCGTAGTTATATGTTCGAGAATCAGAAAAACGGTTATAAAATATATGATGCCAAAGCCGGAGAAAAAAAAGATTATGCAATCTTGCGCCCTACTTCTCAAAAGGGATATTACTTAATGTCGCAAGAAGGAAATAATTCTTTTGGTTATTTTAATGAAAACGGAGATTTTGTTGTTGAAAGTTATAATACTTCAACAGATGCCGTTGAAAAAACTATTTATAAACTGGAGATAAAAAGTAAAACTTCCGTCAAACAGAATAAAATGTAAATTTGTTTACTATCCCCACAATGGAAATCGTCCCTCAAACCTTAGTTTGAGGGACGATTTTTTTATTACAGTTTATTGTTAATGATGATATTCTTAAATATTTCCGATGCTATAAAAATAATTATAAAATTAAAATACAATTCAAATTTTCACTAAATTAGATATAACTAACTGACTATTAACATAAAACTAAAGATTATGAAAAAAAATTCTACTTTATTTATCGTAATGCTTTTTATAGCATTTTCTGCATTTTCACAGGATTGTAATATTGGTAATTCTGATGGCACAGACCCAGATTTTACTACCGGTAATTTTGGATCTGACTTTTTGTTAGGTGTAAGTTTCAATCTATCACAAGTGGGGGTTTTATACTCCCTAAATATGATTGGGAATGGCACGGGTGCTAATTTTCAAATGGCAATTTATGATGATAACGGTGGTGTGCCAAATAATCTTGTTACTTATACCGCTATTTCAACCGTAGGAACAGGCATTATGAGTCTTCCCGTTACACCTATCCAATTGGCAGCTGGAGATTACTGGATTATGTCAGTTTATGACAATAATGGTTCGGGTACCAACCATAGTAATGTAAATCTTGTCGCTGGCAGCAATGTGGTATATTACGACGATTTGCCTTTTGGTAATGCCATTCCCCCTAATGCCTCTGGTTTCCAAACTTATACAGGCCAAGACTTTCTATACTTCGCAGTAATAAGTTGCGGGCCATTATCTGTAGATGATTTCGAAATAAATAATCTTTCCATTACTCCAAATCCAGCATCAGATTATATCGTGATCGGTAATCTAAAGGAAAATACAATGTTTGAAATCTACGATTTAACTGGTAAAAAGTTAATTGAAAAAGAATTGAGTGCGTTAAACAATCAAATAGATATTAGCCATCTTGCCGCAGGAACCTATTTATTGAACTATGGCGCCAATTCAATGGCAAAATTCGTTAAAAATTAAAAGTTTACTAATTATATACAAAAAAGCAACCCGAAAGGTTGCTTTTTTCATGAAATAAATTCAGTGATTATCCTTTGTGCATAAACGATTGTTTGGCCAATAGCTCCTCCTCCGTTTCCACATGGTCATCATCTGGTATGCAGCAGTCCACGGGACATACGGCTGCACATTGTGGCTCGTCGTGAAAGCCTTTACATTCTGTACATTTATCAGCAACTATAAAATATATTTCGTCGCTAACAGGCTCTTGAGCTTCGTTGGCATCCACTTGTTTTCCGTTTGGAAGCACAACTTCTCCATTTAGGTCGGTTCCATCGGCATAACGCCAATCATCCGCACCCTCATAGATTGCTGTATTAGGACATTCAGGCTCACATGCTCCACAGTTTATACATTCGTCCGTTATAATAATTGCCATAGCTTCTACTTTTTCTAACTTTGCGCAAATTTAAACCCTATTCGGGTAACTCCAAAATAAGTATGCAATTAAAACAAAGAATTAACGCTTTTCTCCAATTGGGTGAATTCCTGGGGAAAATTGAAAACGAATTAGAAACTGAAAAGATTCTGAATAAAGCCGGAGCAGAAAACGGATGGTTTACTCAGGAAAATATAAAATTTGCCCTAAAAAGTTGGGCAGAAGCACTTTCCGAAGAAAACCTTCAGCATTGGGTTTCAAACTATAAGATTGGAGAAACTACTCCGAAAACCATTGCTATCGTTATGGCTGGAAATATTCCACTCGTTGGCTTTCACGATTTTCTTTCCGTATTGATTACTGGCAACAAAGTTTTGGTAAAACTATCTTCAAATGATAAAAACTTACTTCCTTTTCTTGCAAACCATTTAATAAGCATTGAGCCAGATTTCAAAAAATATATAGAATTTACAGAAGGAAAGCTTGAAGGTTTTGATGCAGTAATCGCTACGGGAAGCAACAATACCGCGCGCTATTTTGATTATTATTTTGGAAAATACCCGAACATAATTCGCAAAAATAGAAATTCCATTGGGGTCTTGAACGGAACGGAAACCGAAGTAGATTTAAAATTGTTAGCCGATGATATTTTTAGATATTTCGGTCTTGGGTGCCGCAATGTTTCAAAACTATATGTTCCCAAAGATTACGATTTTGAAAAATTCTTTAAGGCTATGTTCAGCTGGAAGGAAATAATCCACAACCACAAATACATCAACAATTACGATTACAACAAAGCAGTCTATTTAATGGATAGCTTCCCATTATTGGATAATGAATTTATGCTTCTAAAAGAAGATACTGGCTTCTCCTCTCCTATTTCCGTGGTTTTCTATGAAAAATACGAGTCTTTGGAAACCTTAAAAAAGGAATTGAATTTACAGTCTGAAAACATTCAGTGCGTGGTTTCAAGAACAGGTTTGCCAAATGAACTTCCTTTTGGAAAAGCACAGAGCCCAGAATTGTGGGATTATGCAGACAGCGTGGACACGGTTGATTTCCTGTTGAAACTTCATTGATAAAATAATCATAATTCATACATATTTAGTAGCATAATTCACATCTTTGTACTATAAATTTTCATAAAATGAAAAAACATAATTTTAGTGCAGGACCCTGCATTTTACCGCAATCCGTTTTGCAAAAATCTGCCGAAGCGGTTTTAAATTTCAATAATTCAAGCCTTTCCTTAGTAGAAGTTTCCCACCGTAGCAAGGATTTTGTGGAGGTGATGGACAATGCAAGAAATCTTGCTTTAGAGCATTTGGGCCTTCAAGACAAAGGGTACCAAGCTTTGTATCTACAAGGTGGTGCAAGTCTTGAATTTTTGATGGTTGCCTACAACCTTCTGGAAAAGAAAGCGGCCTACTTAAACACGGGAACTTGGAGCAACAATGCCATAAAAGAAGCCAAATTGTTTGGTGAAGTTGTGGAAGTAGCCTCTTCAAAAAGTGAAAATTTCAACTTTATTCCTAAAAATTATAACGTGCCGGCGGATGCAGATTATTTTCACTGCACCAGCAACAATACCATTTTTGGGACGCAGATGCAGAGTTTTCCGGAAACCAAAATTCCTATGGTTTGCGACATGAGCAGCGATATTTTTTCGCGCCAGCTTGATTTTTCAAAGTTCAGTTTAATTTATGCAGGAGCACAAAAAAATATGGGCCCAGCAGGAACAACTTTAGTCGTGGTGAAAGAAGACATTCTTGGAAAGGTTTCACGGGTAATTCCTTCTATGTTGAACTATAAAGTTCATATTGACAAAGAAAGCATGTTCAACACTCCAGCTGTTTTCCCTGTTTATGTTTCAATGTTAACATTGCAGTGGTTAAAAGATTTGGGAGGTATTTCAGCAATCGAAAAAGTAAACAATCAAAAAGCCGAACTTCTTTATAACGAAATAGACCGAAACCCATTATTTGAAGGTTTTGTAGCCAAAAAAGAAGATCGTTCAAAAATGAACGCCACTTTTAATTTAATAAATGACCAATTGAAAGCAACCTTTGACCACCACCTAAAACAAACAGGAATCAACGGTTTGAACGGCCACCGAAGCGTTGGCGGTTACCGTGCCTCAATGTACAATGCATTGCCGTTGGAAAGTGTTAAGGTTCTTGTGGATGTTATGCAAGCGCTGGAAAAGGGAGCATAAGCCATTATCCCGATGTGACGAAGAGTAAAAAAATTCTACAAATAATAAAAAAATAATTATAGTCAATAAAAAATATGAAGGTATTAGCAAACGATGGAATTTCACAAAGCGGAATAGATGCATTGAAGGATGCAGGTTTTGAAGTGCTTACAGTGCAAGTGGCGCAGGAACAACTTCAAAGTTACATCAACGATCATAAAATTGATGTGCTTTTGGTGCGAAGTGCTACAAAAGTTCGGAAAGATATTATTGATAATTGCCCTTCGCTGAAAATAATAGGCCGTGGCGGTGTGGGAATGGATAATATTGATGTAGACTATGCACTTGAAAATGGAATTAATATAATAAATACCCCGGCAGCATCTTCAGAATCTGTAGCCGAACTTGTTTTTGCGCATTTATTTGGTGGTGTTAGGTTTCTACACGATTCCAACAGGAATATGCCTTTGGATGGCGATACTAAATTCAAGGAATTAAAGAAAAACTATGGCGCTGGCCGCGAACTGCGTGGAAAAACATTGGGGATTATCGGTTTCGGAAGGATAGGTCGACAAGTTGCAAAAATTGCTTTGGGCTGTGGTATGAAAGTAATTGCCAGCGATCACCAAGTAGGCGAAGCGGATATTACACTTGATTTTTACGATGGACAAAAAATTACCTTAAAAATAAAAACCGCACCCGTAGATAAATTAATAAAGCAAAGTGATTTTATAAGTCTTCACGTGCCTTCACAATCGGGTTATTTAATTGGTAAGGAAGAAATTTCAAAAATGAAGGAAGGCGTTGGTATTATTAATGCTGCCCGTGGTGGAATACTTGATGAGAACGCACTTTTGGAAGGTATTGAAGATGGAAAAATTTCATTTGCGGGACTCGATGTGTTTGAAAATGAACCTACTCCATCAATAAAAGTGCTTATGCATGATAAAATTTCAATTACACCCCACATTGGTGCCGCAACGGATGAAGCACAAGACAGGATTGGAACAGAACTGGCTAACCAGATTATTTCAATTTTGTGCAAGTAGTGTAGTTTTTCTACTTTTTTTTCCATAGTTATTGCTGATTTTGATTAACTTACCCACTTAATCTTAATATAAAATACATGTCAGGAATTTTAGATTTATTGAACAGTGACCTCGGAAAACAGATTATTGGAGGCATAAGTCATGAAACAAATCAACCCCCAGATAAAACCGCTTCAGTTGTCACAATGGCAATGCCTATACTTTTGGGCGCTATGAAGCGTAATGCAAGTAATGAAAGTGGAGCAGCCAATTTAATGAATGCTTTAAACAGCAAGCACGATGGTAGCATTCTGGATAATTTAGGTGGCCTTTTTGGTGGCGGAGTTAATGAAGATGTAAAACAAGATGGTCTTGGTATTTTAGGACATGTTTTGGGAGGTTCGCAAAACAATGCGGTACACGCTCTTTCTCAAAAATCTGGTTTGGACACAAATTCTGTTATGCAGATTTTACAAGTTGCAGCCCCTATTTTGTTGGGTTATTTGGGGAAACAAAAGCAACAGAAAAATGTAAATTCAGAATCGGGCATTGGTGATTTGCTAGGCGGCCTTATGGGTGGTGGAAAAAAACAAACACAACAACAATCCATGATTGAATCATTGCTTGACGGCAATAATGATGGAAGTGTTATTGACGATATTGCAGGAATGGTCCTTGGTGGGGGTAATCAGAAAAAAGGTGGTCTTGGCGGCCTTTTGGGAGGCTTATTTGGAAGGTAAAATTACTATAGAATTTAAAAAAATACCGTCCATTTTTATTAAGGGCGGTAGTTTTTTAAATGAAAGTTAAATACCTTCTGCTTTCTACAACATTGCTTAACTTTGTAAAAATGAATTTTATGAAAAATTTTTTACTCATAGCTGCTTTTTGTGTTGCATTCTATAGTTGTGGAACTGGTAATAAAACAATGAATAATACTACTTCAGCAAATACAGAAAATGATACAATTCGTATTGCTAATGATAGTCTGGAATATGAAATAATGATAATAGAGCCTGGTTTTGAATCTTGGCTTGTTTCCCAACCTCCTCGAGGGTTTTATGGCCAATCGCTGTTGGAATCCAAAAACTATTCCTTCGTTACCGAATACAACAACCGCGTGCTTCAGCCTGGTAAATTTTCCACAAATTTATATACAGAGCAAATAAACTATGACCCCGCATTGGACTATGGTTATGAAGTAAATTATCTGCTCTACAATTACTTTGTATATTTTCAGGACAAGTACAAGCAAAAATTCATAGGAGGAAGAAATTGAAAAAGCTAAAACAACGTTGGAACATCACAACCAACGGACAACTTTTTATTGTATTTCTTGTCTTTGCCATTACAGGAAGTTCAGCAGCAAAGCTCGCAGCTCCAATAACAGATTTATTTGAAATAAAGAGAGAAATGGGCTGGTATATTTATTGGCCTTTCAGAATTTTGATAATATTTCCAATTTATCAAGTTCTTTTGGTTTTTTTTGGATGGGTGTTTGGAGAATTTACTTTTTTTTGGAACTTTGTAAAGAAAATGCTACGCGGGATGGGTCTCGGTTTTTTATTTAATAAATGAAATATTTAAAAAAGAAAATATTACGGATTGTTACGGTTGCGATTTTCTCGTTAGCCCTGTTGCTTCCCACTGCCGTAAAACTTGCCCATACTTTTGAAGGCCACGAACATAAGGCCTGTACAGATTTTTCTGTCCACATTCACAAAAAGCAACTGGATTGTTCTATATGTGATTTTCACTTTTCAATCTTTGATTTTACTCCCCAGGAACAGCCTGAGTTTTTAGTATATCACAGTTTTCAGCATATAGATACGGTATACTTAATTCCTGAACTCGATTTAAACCTAAACAATTACTTCCTAAGAGGTCCCCCTCTATTTTCTTGATTTTTAGCATTTTATTTTAATCTACAATTAATTTTAAATCAAGAAAGCATGAAAAATATTCTATGCTTGCTTGCAGTGTTATTTTTATATACTGCGGCGAGCTCTCAAAATTCATTAACAGGAACCATATCTTCAAAGAACAATAGCGAACCAGTCTCAGCAACAGTTTACATTCCACAGCTGGAAAAAGGTACAGCTGCAGATTTAAACGGGAATTATGAATTAAAAAATATCCCCGACGGAAAGTACAACGTGGTTTTTTCTTCTTTAGGATACGCTACAGTTTCAAAAAAAATAATGTTTTCAAACAAACAAACCATTACCGAAAACCTCCAAATGGAAGAAAGCGCTGTTGAAATGGAAGAAGTAATCGTTTCCACTCCTTTCCACAAATTACAAAGCGATAATGTGATGAAAGTAGAACGTGTTTCTACGGAAGATTTAAACTCTTCTGGTGCAATAACCCTCGCGGATGGTATAAAAAATATTGCGGGAGTTGAGCTTATTACCACCGGAACCGGTATTGGCAAACCCGTTATTCGCGGACTGAGTTCCAATCGTGTTTTAACTTATACACAAGGCGTTCGACTGGAAAACCAACAATTTGGAGATGAACACGGGCTTGGTATTAACGAGGCAGGCATTGAGAGCGTCGAAGTCATAAAAGGTCCAGCTTCTCTACTTTACGGAAGTGATGCTTTGGGCGGCGTACTGTATTTAAATCCAGAAAGGTTTGCCCTTTCGGGTGAAACCCACAGCGACTTAAACAGCACTTATTTCTCAAATACCTTGGGAATTTCCACAAATCTGGGTATTAAAACTTCTGGTGAAAAGCTTAAGTTTTTGGCACGCGGCTCCTATTCTGCTTTTAGTGATTACAAAGCCGGAACCGCTTACCGTGTGACCAATACGCGTTTTAATGAAAAGGATTTAAAAACAGGCGTGCAATATGCGGGAACAAAATTTAAGTCAACAATTAGATATAATTACAACCGTTCCAATATTGGTATTGCTGAAGAAATAGGCGAACAAACACATTCAAAGGATTTGGAACTTCCATTTCAGGAGATTGATAATCATATTTTGAGTTTTGACAATACCGTATTTTTTAACAAATCTAGTTTAGATGTGAAAGCAGGATATTTGTTCAACGATCGTCGCGAATTTGAAGATGATACCGATAAAGCTGCGCTTCAAATGAAATTGAACACGTTCAATTATGATGTGAAATACAATCTACCAGAATTGGGGAAATTTGAAACCATAATTGGTCTACAAGGAATGTTTCAAAACAATAAAAACGAAGGTGAAGAAATCCTCATTCCCAATGCAAATACTACAGATATAGGTCTTTTGGCAACTTCCCACTATCATTTGGAGAAAGTAGATTTACAAGCGGGAATACGTTTTGATTCGCGAAAAATTGAAAGTGAAGCTGCAAGGAATCCTTCAGATGTGGATTTTATTCCAGCATTAAACAAAACGTTTACCAGCTTTACTGCTGCTTTGGGTGCAAAACTGGACTTGGTGGAAAACCTTTCTACACGTATAAATTTCGCGAGTGGTTTTAGAGCGCCGAATTTAGCAGAATTAACCTCCAACGGAGTGCACGAAGGTACAAATAGGTATGAAATAGGGAGCGCGAATCTAACCAACGAACAGAATTTTCAAACAGATGTTTCCTTGGAGTATAGAAACGAACACGTAGAATTTTTTGCAAACGGTTTTTACAATGTTGTGCACGATTATATTTTTATTTCGCCAACAGATGAAATGATAGACGATACAACTGTTTATGATTATCTTCAAAACGATGCTAAGCTTTACGGTGGCGAATTTGGTTTTCACTTGCATCCACACCCCCTGGATTGGCTTCATCTTGAAAGCAGTTTTGAAACTGTTACCGGAAAACTAAGTAATGACGATTATCTGCCGTTGATACCTGCAAATTCACTTCGGAATACATTCCGTGTGGAATTGCACGATGGTAAAATTAGGAAATTCAGCGCTGCGTTTGTAACACTAGAGAACACTTTTGATCAGAAAAATGTAAGTGATTTTGAAACAAGAACCGGTGGGTATTCACTTTTAAGCGCAGGAATTGAAAGCAGTTTTCAACTCCAAAAAGTACTATTAAAATTAGGTATAAATGGAACTAATCTAACAGATAAGGAATATACATCACACCTATCACGATTTAAACCGGATGGTATCTTCAATATTGGGCGAAGTATAAATGTGAATTTGAAAGTAGAAATCTAATATAAAAATTGAAATAAATACGCTTCGTCTTGGATAGTTTACATTCATATTATCTCGCAAAGGCACAAAAATAAAAATTCAAAAAAAGAAAAAACGTCCTTTGAAAGGACGTTTTTTTTATGATTTAATAGCTTTTTGAATTAATTACAACTGCTGCTCTAACAAGTTTTTATTGAAATATTATAGGTAAATCTGAATTTGATATTTTCACAATATGATAAGGTTGGGTAATAACAGTAATGTCATTTCCCCCAGGAAATAAATCAGTCACTTTTACTACTATATTTTCATAATTAGAAATTATATTTAATTCCAGACTATGACCACCACTTCCCTTGATCTCATCAAAGGTTGCTATAATTGTATATTCAGAAAAATCAATATCTATTTCCGAAAAGTTATCAGACACATTACTAACTCTATTCATTTGGTCTATTAGATTTTCCCAAACACCTTGGTCAGTAATAACCATATTTTGCTCAATAATTCCTTCTTCTCCATTACCAAAAAGATTGTCTTTTGCAATTAAGGTAGATTCAATATTTATTGTTCCAGAATTGTCATCGTCAGAATTACAACTTAAAACGAGTATCGATAATAAGATAATTAATACATTTTTTTTCATAATTCATATTTTTTTAAAGATGATAAAACGGTAAAAGGGTTGCGCTAAATAAGATACAACTTTTTATTCGTTTACACTAATTTTAATAGTTTGCTGTGTTGGTTGTTTTTTCCAAACAAATGTGTAAAACCACATTAAAGTAAAAGTTGGAATAACGTCTGTGAAAGGCAAAACTTCTTCTAAGAATACAAGTACAGAAGCTATTTTCCCTTCGGTTCCTTTATACATATTGCTCATTTTTTTTGCAGCAAACGGAGCCCAAAGTATATCTAAAAATGGGCCGATAACTGGAATCGCCATTGTTATCATACCAACAACATCATAAATGATGCCTTGGCGTAATAATTTATATTTTTCGTTTTTCATTTTTTGTTGTGTTTAATTTCTCTTTTAAATGAATCAAAAAACATTCCAAAAATTATGACAAGTCGTTGCTAATCAATTTTAGGAATTCATTTCTAGTTTCAATAGCTTCAAACTGTCCACGAAAGCCTGAAGTTGTAGTAACGCTATTTTGCTTTTGTACGCCACGCATCATCATACACATATGCGAAGCTTCAATAACAACAGCCACTCCTTTGGGTTTTAAAGTGTTGTTTATACACTCCAAAATATCGTGGGTAAGCCTTTCCTGAACTTGAAGTCTGCGTGCAAAAACATCTACAATCCGCGGAATTTTGCTCAACCCTACTATATATCCATTTGGAATATAGGCAATATGCGCTTTTCCGAAGAAGGGAAGAATATGGTGTTCACATAAAGAATAAAGTTCAATATCCTTAATAATCACCATATCGTGATAAGCTTCTGCAAACATAGCGCTTTTCAATATCTCAGCAGGGTCTTGGCAGTTCCCTGATGTTAAAAACTGCATCGCTTTCGCAGCTCTTTCGGGAGTTTTAAGTATTCCTTCACGGGAAACATCCTCACCAATTGTGCTTAAAATATTACTGTAATTACCAACTAAACTATCTGTTACAGGTTGGTCGTATTCTTCAAAATATCTATATGATGACATTTTTTTTGTTTAAGGGTTTGAAAACAAAAATAAACACATAAGTTCATATAAAAACAATATAACCCATCAGATTGCATTATAGCACTATAAATAGTACTTTCACTGTTTAAATTTTTGCTATGATCGAGGCCCAAAACATTCACAAGTATTATGACAATCTCCACGTTTTAAAAGGTGTTGACCTTCATATTAAAAAAAGTGAAATTGTTTCAATCGTTGGTGCTTCGGGTGCTGGAAAAACAACATTATTACATATATTGGGTACATTGGATGCTTTTGACACTTCCAAAAGTAAATTAATGATAAACAGCGTTAATATCGGCTCTCTTTCAGGGAAAAAATTGGCGAAATTCAGAAATGAAAATTTAGGCTTTATTTTTCAGTTCCATCAACTGCTTCCAGAATTTACGGCTCTTGAAAATGTTTGTATTCCTGCATTTATAAAAAACACGCCCAAAAACGAAGCTATCAAAAGGGCAAAAGAACTTCTCACCTTTTTAGGACTTTCGCACCGTGAAGACCATAAGCCCAATGAACTTTCGGGTGGCGAACAACAGCGTGTTGCTGTGGCGCGGGCTTTAATAAATAATCCCGCAATAATTCTTGCAGACGAGCCCAGCGGAAATCTAGACACAGAAAGTGCTGAAAATTTGCACAACTTGTTCTTTAAATTACGTGATGAATTTGGACAAACTTTCGTAATTGTAACCCATAATAAAGAACTTGCAGATATGGCTGATAGAAAGTTGGTGATGCAGGATGGGGTAATTGTGAAATTGTAATCAGCTATTTCGGAATTTTTATAAAATGAATAAAACCCAACTCAAAGAATTCCTCGATGAAAAAGTCATTCTTTACAACAATCCAAAGTTTATAGAAAGCGATCCAATTCAAATTCCGCATTTATTCACTTTAAAGGAAGATATCGAAATTGCTGGTTTTCTTGTAGCTACAATTGCTTGGGGAAACCGAAAGAGCATCATCAATAACGGACATCGATTGATGGAAATGATGGGCAACTCGCCTTATGATTTTGTAATGAATTTTTCTGAAAAAAATTCGGAATCACTTTATTCATTTGTTCACCGAACTTTTAACAGCAACGATTTAATTTATTTCTTAAAATCACTTCAGAACATTTATAAAAACCACGGTGGATTGGAAAAAGTATTTGCCCAATATTCCGAAAAGGATTCCATGCAAGCCGCAATCCATAACTTTAAAAGAACTTTTTTTGAACTTCCACATCTTTCGCGTACCCAAAAGCATATTAGCGATCCCTTAAAAAATTCCGCAGCCAAAAGAATAAACATGTTTTTGAAGTGGATGGTCCGCAATGACAATGCTGGTGTGGATTTTGGAATTTGGAAAAGCATCTCCTCTTCCCAGCTTTCTTGTCCTTTGGACGTTCACAGCGGAAATGTGGCCAGAAAACTCAAGTTGCTGAATAGAACACAAAATGATGGGAAAGCCTTGATTGAGCTCGATGAATCACTTCGGAAGTTAGACCCTAAAGATCCGGTAAAATATGATTTTGCGCTTTTTGGATTAGGTGTTTTTGAACGGTTTTAATTTCATAATTAACCCATTCCGCATTATTTTTTTCATTTTAACAACTTTTTACAAAATATCGTACATTTACGTTTATTCCTTAAATACCGACCTCTTGGGGATTTAAGATAAATTGAAAAAATTGATTGAACCACAATTCCCTATTGATGAAGCGCAACGTCTGACTGCAGTACGGTCATACAACCTATTGGATACTTTGCCTGAAAAGGATTTTGATAACATAACTGCATTAACGGCAAGTATTTGTGATGTGCCAATTTCATTGGTAACCTTACTTGATGCAGACAGAAATTTTTTGAAATCACACTATGGTTTAAATTTTAATGAATCTCCTAGGGACATTTCTTTTTGCGGACATGCCATTTTGGAAGAATCGAGCGTTTTTATAGTTGAAGATGCCAGAAAAGATCCACGTTTTATGGACAATCCGCTCGTAACGGGCATGAATGCTATTTTTTACGCAGGGGTGCGGTTAATTAACTCTGATGGCTATCCATTGGGAACACTTTGCGTTTTTGACACCAAACCCAGAAAACTTTCAAAATCACAAAAAAAGGCACTTACTTCAATGGCCTATCAGGTTGTGAATCTTTTTGAAGCACGAAAACGCAATAGAACCTTATTGGCTGTGCAGCAGGAGTTGAAAGATAAAAATGAAGAGCTTAAAAATTTCGCAGGAATTGTCTCTCACGATATGAAAATGCCGCTTGCAAATATGATTATAACTTCAGATATGCTTCGCAGTAAATATGGTCAACACTTAGACAAACAGGGGCAAGAATATTTGAATTATATAAAACAATCCTCTTTTACATTAAGCGAGTATATTACCGGACTTTTGGAACATTATGAAAGTGATAAGACAGCTTCCTTAAACGATGAGGTTTTTGACAGTAATGACCTATTAGAGGAAATAATTGAATTATTGAACATCAATATTGATTGTGAAATAAATCTTCCTGAAGAAAATATTGAAATGCAGGCCAATAGAGCAGCTTTGGAGCAAATTATTCTTAATCTCGTTGGTAACAGTTTAAAATACAACGACAAAGAAAAAATAAAAATAGACATTAATTGTATTGAAGAAAACGAATTTTATCATTTTTCAATTTCAGACAATGGTATGGGAATACCTAAAAACAAACTTTTGCACATATTCGATCTTTTTGTTACCACAGGAAATCTTGACAGAAATGGAAAGAAAGGTAATGGCATTGGGTTATCTACAGTTAAAAAACTTGTAACGAAACTTGGTGGTGAAATAGAAATTTCTTCAGAATTGGGAAAGTGGACCACTTTTCAGTTTAGCATCAAAAAAAACTAACATTTTTTATTGTTATATGCTGTTAATTTATTCCATACATAAGTTATATCCAACTATATTTATGCGCATTAAAAAATAAGCATCGAAATATTTTTATGATTTTCCCAAAATTCCCCGACAATGAAAAAGAACGGATTGCCGAATTAAAGAAATACAATTTACTCGATACCCTTTCCGAAAACGATTTTGATAATATTACTGCGCTCATTGCAGCAATTTGTGAAGTACCCATTTCATTGATCACCCTTCTGGACAGCGATCGAAATTTTTTCAAATCGCATTTCGGACTTGATTTTAACCAATCGCCCAGAAACATATCGTTTTGTGGACACGCTATTTTGCAGGATGATGAAATATTTATGGTTGAGGACTCCACAAAAGATGAACGTTTTAAAGATAACCCCTTAGTTACTGAAGCGAAGGCCATATTTTATGCAGGAGTTTCCCTTATAAACAGTAACGGTTTCAAACTTGGCACCCTTTGCGTTTTTGACCATAAACCCAGAAAACTTAGTGAGGTTCAAATTATATCTTTAAAAGCTTTGGGGAAACAGGTGGTAATCCTTTTTGAGCTTCGGAAAAAAAATAAATTATTAACGGAGTTCCAAAAGGAATTGCAACAGCGTAATGAAAGGTTAGTGAAATTTGCGCATGTTGTATCGCACGATTTGAAATCACCACTGGCAAATATTACTTCACTAACCCGTATGCTTCGCGAAGAAAATAATCAAAACCTATCAGAAGATTCAGGTATGTACCTCGATTACATTGAAGAATCATCCTTTTCATTAAAAAACTACATTAACGGTATCTTGAAGTTTTATAAAGCCGATGAATTGATTGATGCACAAAAACAAGATGTTGAACTAAAACAGCTATTTGAAGAAATAAATGAAATTTTAATTACGGACGACATTGTTTTTGAGTTTCCAACTGATGGAATTTTGCAAAATGTGAACAAGGCAGCACTTACACAGATTTTTCTCAATTTGATTGACAATAGTTTAAAGTACAATCTAAATCAGCAAAGATTGGTTTCTATAACATATAAAGAAGAGACTGATTCCCATCAGTTTTCAATCAAAGACAACGGAATGGGTATAGACCTTGGCGTACAGGAAGAAATATTTACGCTTTTTAAAACCACTGGCATTAAAGATCGTGATGGCAAAGAAGGAACAGGTATTGGTTTGGCAACGGTAAAAAGCTTGGTTTTAAAGCTTGGTGGAAGCATTTTTTTGGAATCGGAACCCGGAAAAGGAAGTATCTTCACGTTTACCATTCAGAAATAGCTGTAATTACGTTCCATTTTTTATCTTTGGGCAATATTTATAGGAATGCAGTTTAAACATCCAGAAATTCTTTACGCCCTTTTCCTGCTGCTCATCCCAATATTTATTCATCTTTTTCAACTTCGGCGTTTTCAAAAAGTAGATTTTACCAATGTTGCTTTTCTTAAAAAAGTGACCATTCAAACCCGTAAAAGTTCTCAGCTTAAAAAATGGCTCACATTGTTGATGCGCTTGTTGGCAATGGCTTGTATTATTATTGCTTTTGCACAACCTTTCACGGCTTTAAAAACCGCTTTAAATTCCAAAAAAGAAACGGTTGTTTATATTGACAATTCATTCAGTATGCAAGCCAAAGGTGCCAAAGGGCCAATACTGGAGAGAGCCTTACAGGATTTGTTTGATAAATCTGATAGAGCAGAAAAATTAAGTTGGTTCACGAACAATTCCGAACGGAGAAATGCTTCGCAACAAGATTTTAAAAATGAAATACTTTCGGTGGAATACACCCAAAATCAGTTAACGCCGAGTCAAGTTTTGCTAAAGGCAAATCAACTTTTTTCAAATGAAAAAGATGTATTGAAGCGATTGGTTTATCTTTCAGATTTCCAGCAGAAAGAAGTCTTCCCAGAAATTCCGGATGATTTGATTGTGGATGCAGTGCAACTGAAACCAGTGAAAGTTTCAAATATTTCTATTGACAGTGCTTATATTGCTTCAAAAAATGCTTCCACCACACAGCTAAAAGTGTTGGTTTCGACCCTTCGACAAGCTCAGGATGCTAACGAAACTTCTGACACCCCTATTTCCCTTTTCAACAAGGAAAAACTAATTGCCAAAACAGCATTGGATTTCTCAGGGAATACGAATGGAACTGTAACTTTTGATATCGACAATTCCGAGGAATTTATAGGTAAACTGCAACTTACCGAACCCAACCTTCCTTTTGACAATGCACTATTTTTTAGCATAAACAAACCAGGGAAAATAAAAGTTTTGGCTATTAATGAAGCCGACGGTAATTTTCTTCAACGGCTTTTTGAAAAAGAGGAATTCCAGTTTACACAGCAAGCCTTCAAAATGCTGAACTACAACGAAATTCCTGACCAAAACTTCATTATATTGAACGAGTTGAAAGAAATTCCGGCTTCGCTGGCAACGGCTCTAAAATCATTTAGTGATGATGGTGGAAGTGTACTAGTTATTCCTTCTTCAGAAGTGGATTTTAGCAGTTACAACAATTTTTTACTAACCATGTCTTTGGGTACGCTTTCCTCTGAAACGGTTCAGGAAAAAAAGATTACGAAAATTGTTTTCTCCCATCCTTTATTTAAAGATGTTTTTGAAAAGGAAGTTGCAAATTTTCAGTATCCAAAAGTTAATTCCTTTTACGGTATCTCTTCAAACGCAACGCCTGCAATAGGTTTTGAGGACAACCAACCTTTCTTACTTCAAAACAACAGAACTTATTTATTTACTGCCGCAATAAACAAAGAGAACTCAAACTTTCAGAATTCGCCTTTGGTTGTGCCAACTATTTATAATATGGCCTTGCAAAGTCTGCCTTTGCCACGATTGTACTATACCATTGGGAATCAAAATTCAATCGCAATTCCAGTGAAATTGGGCGCCGATGAAATTCTCACTATAAAGGACAGCACAGCGCAATTCATCCCCCTTCAACAAACCAAAGCTAATTTCGTTTTGATGACAACCACAGACGAACCCAAAAAAGCGGGTAATTATCAAATTGAGAAGGAAAACGAATTTTTGGAAAACATAAGTTACAATTATAGCCGAAGTGAAAGCGAATTGCAATACATGAATCTGGAAGATTGGGAAGGTGCAAAAACCTATAAAACAGTGGATGACCTTTTCGATTCCATTAATGAAGCCAATTCTATCAACAGTTTTTGGAAATGGTTTGCTATTTTTGCATTGCTCTTTTTACTATTTGAAATGCTTATCTTAAAATTTTACAAATGAAGCTAATACTGAAATCCGCCACCATTGTTGATGCTTCCAGTAAGCACCACTTAAAGAAACGGGATATTTTAATTGAAAATGGTAAAATTTCAAAGATTGCCGCTAGCATTCCTTCTTCAGAAAAGATAAAGGAAGTTTCACTAAAAAATCTTCACATTTCGCAAGGTTGGTTTGATAGTAGTGTTTCTTTTGGTGAACCCGGTTTTGAAGAACGGGAAACCATCGAAAACGGTTTAAAAACAGCTGCTCTTAGCGGTTTTACTAGTGTTGCGGTAAATGCGAACAGTTTCCCAGTAACTGACAGCAAAGGACATATTAAATTTTTGAAAAGCAAAGCCGAAGGAAATGCAGTGAACCTCTACCCTATTGGCGCGCTAACAATTGGCAGTAAAGGAATTGATTTGGCAGAACTGTACGATATGCAGAATGAAGGCGCAGTTTCTTTTTACGACTATAAAAATCCAATAGCGAATGCAAACTTGCTGAAAATTGCATTGCAATACACTCAAAATTTTGATGGCTTGGTGCAGTCATTTCCATTTGAAAAATCAGTCGCCAGAAATGGGATGGTTAACGAAGAGGTAAATAGCACCCGACTGGGTTTAAAAGGAATTCCGGCACTTTCTGAAGAGCTTCAAATAATTAGAGATTTGTATATTTTGGAATATACCGGCGGTAAACTTCATATACCGACCATTTCAACCAAAAAATCTGTTGAACTGATTAAAGACGCCAAGAAAAAAGGCCTGAATGTAAGCTGTAGTGTTGCAGTCTTCAATTTAATCCTGACCGATGATGTTTTGGAAGGCTTTGATACGAATTACAAATTGCTTCCTCCGTTGCGAACCAAAGAAGATACCAAAGCTTTACTGAAAGGCCTAAAAGATGGAACTATTGATGGTGCTACCAGCGACCACAATCCAATAGATGTGGAGCACAAAAAAACCGAATTTGAACAAGCACTTTTCGGAAGTATTGGGCTTGAAAGCAGCTTTGGAGCATTAAATACTTTATTGGGCACCGAAGAAGCTGTTAAAGCTCTTACAGGTTTAAAGAATACTTTCGGAATTTCTTCAGAGCAAATTGAAGAAGGAAACAAAGCTGAACTTACCCTTTTTAATCCTGAGGAAAACTGGGAGTTTTCTGAAAAGGACATTGTTTCCACTTCAAAAAATGGTGCTTTATTGGGCACCAAACTAAAAGGAAAACCTTACGGTATACTTTCAAATAATCAATTGGAGCTTAATAAATAATGAACGTTACTCCTCTAGGAAAAACCACGGCTTTAATTGCATACGCTCCATTTGTGGGCTTTATGATTGCTTTTTTTATAAATAAGGAAGAAAATCATGAATTCGCAACTTGGCATATCAAAAATATGTTTGGGTTGTTTATACTGTTTATTGTTTCACTCATCGTACAGTCACAAGTTGATGTAACTGCTGGTGATGTTTTATGGGGAATTTGCTTCTTGCTTTGGTTATATTGCTGGGCGATGGCTTATTTCAATAAAGAGAAGGGTATTCCATTTTTAAGTGAAAAATTTCAGGCTTGGTTTACGTTTTTGAATTAAAGTATTGGTTATCTTTAGCTTATAAATAACTCTAACCTAATTTTAAAAAAAATGGAAACAACTACAGACAACGGCAAAACGGTTGCCATCATTGCTTACATAACACTTATCGGTTGGATTATCGCCCTTGTAATGAATAACGGTAATAAAACTGCTTTGGGTTCTTATCACATTCGCCAATCATTGGGGATTATGTGTGTGGGAGTAATTTTAAGTATTGTTATAAGTTTTGTTGGCATTTCAATACTCAGTTGGATTGTTCAGCTCGCCATACTTGTGTTTTGGATTCTGGGATTGATTAGCGCGGTACAAGGCGAAATGAAACCCGTTCCGGTATTGGGAGAACAATTTCAAGAATGGTTTAAGGGAATTTAATTCTTAAACAATTTTTAACATGACCTTTTGGACTGAAAACACTTCAGTTTAAAAGGTCTTGTTTATTTTTGCAAACTATGGAAAAACAGACTTTACTTTTAGAACACAACTACAGACCTGCCAAAAGCTCTTCTGAAAATCCGCCGGCAATCATTATGCTCCACGGCTTTGGTAGCGATGAAAACGATTTGTTTTCCTTTGCAAGCGAACTTCCCGAAAAATACGCAATCATTTCACTGAAAGCACCAATCAGACTGGAACCCTACGGGAATGCTTGGTACAATATCTATTTTGACAATTCCCAAGGAAAATTTAGTGATGACGAACAGGCAATCGCCTCACGGGAATTGGTTTCAAAATGTATTGACGAAATTATTGAAAAATATAAGGTCGATACCGAGAACATTACCCTTCTCGGCTTTAGCCAAGGCACTATTTTAAGCTTCGCTATTGCTTTAAGCTATCCTGAAAAAGTGAAAAATGTAATTGGCTTAAGCGGTTATATCAATGAAGGGATTTTAAAAGAAGGTCACGCAAAAAATAATTTCAAAAAGCTTAAGGTTTATACTTCCCATGGAAGTGTGGATCAAGTAATTCCTGTACAATGGGCCCGAAAAACCAAGCCATTTCTTGAAAATTTGAATATTGATGTAACCTATTCAGAATTTCCAGTAGGCCACGGCGTGGCACCGCAGAATTTTTTTGAACTGAAAAACTGGCTTGAAAAGCAGTAACTTAATTAGGATAAAGAATTGAAGCGATTGGGGTTAATTCAAGCTCTTTTTTATCATTAAAGTAATATTCCAAAATCATTTCGCCCCAATATTTACCATCAGTAAAATCTGCTTGTATCCACTTATGGTTCAGAAATTTTAATTTGTTTATTTTCATATCACCTTCCATTCCTTCAAAAGGAACCAAGGGATTGTTGCCTTTTTGTAAATTGAAATCATAGATTTGGTCTGTAACCATCGCTTCAACATCTGCTGCTTCATAGCCCAAATTTTCCAAATAAGTCATTGCATTGTCATTTCCAAGTAGTGTAAAGTAATTCAAATCACGAACCTGGTTCTGCAAACTATCAAGAGATTTATTCCCTGTTTCAATATTTGCTTCAAGTTTTTCTATTCTGGTTTCCTGTGCTTCATATATTTTCTTTTCATTCATATATTGATAAAAAATAAGAAGCAATGCAAAAAGAAACAGGTACATAAAAATTTTATTTCTCATAATCAAATAGTTATAGTGAGTGTGTCATATGCCAAATGGACGTGCTTCGGAAGTTTTTTTTCAACCTCTTTGTGAAAGCCCATCAAGTGGCTAATGTGTGTGAAATATGTTTTCTCTGGTTTCACTTTTTCAACAAAATCAAGTGCTTCCGAGATATTAAAATGTGAATAATGCGATTCTTCCCGCAGGGCATTTATAACTAAAACCTTAGTTCCTTTCACTTTTTCTGTTTCTTCTTCTGAAATGGTTTTCACGTCAGTCAAATAAGTAAAATCCTCCACCCTAAAACCCAAAACAGGAAGTGTATCGTGCATGGCTTCAATGGGGATTATTTTTTTTCCTCCAATACTAAAAGGAGCTTCCTTATCAATTTCAATTTCCTCAATACTGGGTGCACCCGGGTATTTATTTTCAGTAGCAAAAATATATGCGAACCGCTCCCTCAAGGATTTAAAAACTCGTTTGTGGGTATAAAAGGGCATATTTCCCTGCATAAAATTAAACGGACGAATATCGTCCAATCCAGCCGTATGGTCACTGTGTTCGTGAGTAAGTAAGATACCATCAACTTTTGAAACATTTTCACGTAACATTTGCTGTCTGAAATCTGGTCCGCAGTCAATTACATAGGAAAAACCTCCCCAACGCAATAAAACAGATACCCGCAAACGTTTATCTTTAGGGTCGGTGCTTAAACAAACTGGGTGATCACTACCAATTACGGGGATTCCCTGCGATGTTCCGGTGCCGAGAAATGTAACTGTTAATGTTGTATCCATTCCCGCAAAAATACTGGTATTTTTTTTGTTTACCTATTGTATTCGCTACCTTTGTTATTTAAAAAATAGAACGTTGCTATGCCAGAATCCATAATAGGAGACAAGGAATTTGAAAATATTCCTTCCACAAAAAGTAAGGCTTTACGAATTAATCTGAACGAGAACATTTATGGTACTTTTGCCGAAATTGGAGCCGGACAGGAAACCGTTCGTAATTTTTTTAGGGCTGGTGGTGCGTCTGGAACCATTGCCAAAACAATGTCTGCCTATGATAAGGATTTTAGCGACGCAATTTACGGAATTGAAGAAGACGGTAGATATGTAACTGAATCAAGGCTTCAGAAAATGCTTTCGCACGAGTTCAACTTAATTGAAGAACGCATAAATCGCGAGAAACATCCCAATAGACTTTTCTTTTCATTCGCCAATACAGTTGCTACTATAGATTTCGCTAAACAATACAAGGGCCATGGTTGGGTAGGTATTCGTTATCAAATTGATCCAAAGGAACCCTATAATGAAATAACCCTTCACATTCGTTTTCATGAAAACGATGCTCAATTACAGCAAATTACATTAGGTACATTGGGTGTTAACCTAATCTATGGAGCATATTATAAATATGACCAACCTAATAAATTGCTACGATATCTTTACGATCATATTGATAAAGATAAAATTGAGATTGACACTATAAATTTTTCAGGACCACGTTTTGCAGAAGTTGATAACAGATTGATGAGCCTGCAGCTAATCAAAAATGGTATGACAGATGCGGTTATGTTTGATCCAGAAGGCCACAACATACTCCCTGCAAGAATTCTTTATAAAAAGAATATATTGGCACTACGCGGAAGCTTTAGACCTGTAACAAAGGTTAACATAGACATGTTTGAGCGTTCCTATGAAATGTTTCTTAACGAAAACAGGGTAGAAAAAGATAGAACCGAGGTGATTTTTGAAATCACCCTTTCCAATCTTCGCGCTGAAGGTGAAATTGACGAAGAGGATTTTATGGACCGTGCCAGACTGCTTTGTTCTTTGGGCTATACGGTTATGATTTCAAATTTTCAGGAATATTATAAGCTGGTTGAATACTTTTCCAGATATACCAAAATGCGAATGGGTCTTGCCATGGGTGTAAACAACTTAGTGGATATTTTTGATGAAAAATACTATCGCCATTTAAGTGGTGGAATTTTGGAAGCCTTTGGAAAATTATTTTTTAAAGATTTAAAGGTTTATCTCTACCCAATGAAAGATCCAGAAACTGGAGAATACACCAATAGTGAAAACTTAAAGGTGCATCCACGAATGAAGGAACTTTATAAATTCTTCAAATACAACGGAAAAGTAGTTGACATTACAGATTACAACCCTGAAAACATGGATATATTTTCGCGTGAAGTACTATCAATGATAGAAACTGGCGAAGAAGGTTGGGAAGAAATGTTACCTCCCGGAGTTTCAGAAATTATAAAAGACAAGTGTCTTTTTAATTACAAACCAGAAACAGCAAAAATAAATAATTAGTCAAGTATTTGTGCTGCGTGATCTTTGGTCTTTACTTTGTCAATTACGCGTAAAATAGTCCCGGTTTCGTCCATTACAAAGGTTTTTCGGTGTATGCCGTCAAAATTCCTACCCATGAATTTTTTAGGACCCCAAACTCCAAAGCCATTGATAACTTCTTTGTTTTCATCTGCCAATAACGGAAATGGGAAATTGTATTTTTCTTTGAAGCTTTTTTGGCGCTTTTCACTATCGGCACTTACGCCCAACAATTCAAAGCCTTCCTTTTGCAGTTCCTTGTAATTATCGCGAAGATTGCAAGCTTCGGCAGTACAACCAGGTGTACTGGCTTTTGGGTAGAAAAACACCACCCATTTTTTTCCTTCGTAATCTTTTGATGAAACTGTGTTTCCATCTTGATCATTCACTTTAAAATCTGGAGCCTTATCTCCTACCTCTAATGTTTTCATTATCCTTATTTTTGCATAAAAGTACTTAAAATGACCAAGCAAGAAAAGGTTACGTTTGTTATTGATACGTTAAATAGACTTTATCCACAAGTTCCCATTCCCTTAGAGCACAAGGATCCTTACACTTTACTGATTGCGGTTTTGCTTTCTGCCCAAAGTACAGACGTTCGGGTAAACCAAATAACACCTCTTTTATTTGAAATTGCAGACAACCCTTATGATATGATAAAACTTACCGTTGAAGAAATTAGGGAAATAATAAAACCCGTGGGTCTTTCGCCAATGAAATCAAAAGGTATTCACGGACTTTCAAAAATCCTGATAGAAAAATACAACGGCCAGGTGCCCGCTGATTTTGAAGCTTTGGAATCTTTTCCTGCTGTTGGCCATAAAACTGCAAGTGTTGTGATGAGTCAAGCCTTTAATATTCCTGCATTTCCTGTGGATACACATATTCACAGATTAATGTACCGATGGGGATTTTCAAATGGTAAAAATGTGATTCAAACTGAAAAAGATGCAAAACGATTGTTTCCAGAAGATTTATGGAACACGCTTCACCTTCAAATTATATGGTACGGAAGACAATATTCTCCCGCTAGGGGCTGGAATTTAGATAAAGATATAATTACGAAAACCATTGGCAGGAAAACTGTTATCAATGACTATTTAAACAAAAGTCGATGAATTGAAAAGTCAATAGTTCTAGGGAATTAAACTTTAAAAAAAATTCATTTAAAAAAAAACCCCGAAAAGCTAATTCCAGGGTTTTTCCAAAGTTTAGTTTAGAAGTGCTTCAAACTTCATTTTATGGTAATCTATAACACTTAAAGCCATCGAATAATCCAGAAGAAATTTAATGGTTTCTTCTTTTGGAACAAGTTTTTTATTCACGTCGTCCACACGTGATGTTTCAGAGTAAAATTTTTGCATAGAATGTTATTTTGAGGTTTTATTTCCAAATAACGTGGCAAAAATTAGTTTATTGTATCAATTGGTCAATATAATATTATGTTTATCAATTACTTTGCGCAAATTTATGAGTGCATAACGCATCCGTCCTAGAGCAGTATTGATACTAACCCCGGTCTGCTCGCTTATTTCCTTGAAACTCATATCCTTATAAATACGCATCATC
>Ga0209344_10001012_pt1 | contig 40824 bp, 33 predicted proteins | sample Cruoilmetagenom6_FD_187293 | JGI IMG/M metagenome (GOLD analysis project Ga0209344, IMG submission 187293) | Oil polluted marine microbial communities from Coal Oil Point, Santa Barbara, California, USA - Santa Barbara Oil Seep Sample 6 (SPAdes)... | ecosystem: Environmental > Aquatic > Marine... | reverse complement strand
AAAATACGATCGGGTCGATGCTCTTTTGGCCGCTGTCGCCATAAAAGTCCCTTGTAAGTGCATATAAATAATTCAGGTCCAAAGCCGATTGTAGCCGACGGTAAAAATTGTGCTCCGGAACGCGCTCACTCAAACGGAAATCGTTGAAGAGCTTTTCTTGGTAGATCTTTTTTCCTTGCATGGCATGAAATTACGGAAAATCCTTAACTTGTGCAACAGGCACAACGGCTATAGTTCATTGCTTCTGACTTTGCCTACGGCCAGTTCGCACTTCGTGCTCGTGTCCTCTCGGAAAGTCCTCGCAAATTTGCTATCTTCGGTATACGGCGGAAAATCCTCGCGGATTTTTCCGCAACGAAACCATAGCCCAAACGTTACCCAACATTTAAGAAATGCGTACTGAAATCAAATATTTAGAACTGAAAAGCGGATTTTCAGATAATGGACCAGCTTGGATTGGCCTAGTTTCTTTCTCAAAAAGTGGAAAGACTATCTACTTTGATGGAAAGGCATTTCAAAGTCTTAATGGAATGGGAATATATGCCAACTATTTTGACCTTGAAAGCGGAGACGAATATTGGATTTCGGGAGTTAAAAAGGATATGTCTGACCGACACCAATTTGGCGGAGGAAAAATCTTTGTGGAAAAACGGATTTTAAATGACTATTTACAAATAATAGGTAAATCTGAATTGCCAAAATCTGACTATGAATTGACCGAAGTTGAAACTGAAAAACCAATTGAGCGAATTAATGAATTAGAAAACGAAAAAGCTCAACCAAATGAATTCGACTCTGATTTACATTTTAAACAGCCAAACGAACTGACCGACCGAGAAATTGAATTTCTAATCAAGGAATTAATTGAGGACGAAAAAAATGTTCAATATAATAAAGCACGTAGAAGTTACAAGAAAAAGCGACTTGAATTAGAAGCGGAACTTGAAAAGCGTGGATTAAAAAACGTTGGGTAACACAGTGTAAAAATAATTGCTTGGTTCTAGCCTACTCGGAAAATCCTGCGGATTTTCCTCTGGTTCGTTCCTTTTTAATAAGTTAGTTGCTTGTACACGCAACTATCCTTACACAAACCGTTAGGCACAAGCAAAACAGAACACCGTAACAAAAACGAACAACTTAAAATAAATGGAAGCAGGAAAGAGAACAATTAGAGATATTTTCAACAGAGGAAGAAATTTAGAAATTCCTTTTTTCCAAAGAGCTTACGTTTGGGACACCGAACAATGGCAAAGATTTTTAGAAGATATGCGTATGGTTTCCATAACCAAAAGACCATACTTTTTAGGCTCTGTCATACTAAAGCAACAGGAAACCGCTTCCAACAAGGATTCAATACTGACCGTGATAGACGGACAACAACGACTTACGACTTTAAACATTTTTCTAAAAGTATTATGCTTAAAAAATAACGCTGATTCTGACTTTACAGAAACTTTTAAAAAGCAAAGAGATAAGTCAATCATTTTGCTTCACAACCACAACGACCAAGATTCATTTAATAAAGTCGTAAACCTTGAGGCTATTCAAGTTTTTAAAGACGTTTCAGAAAACGACCACATTCTTGCAGCTTATAACTTTTTCAATGAAAATATTACAGAAGATGACTTGACAAACTCTTTGGATTTTTTCAATATTTTGGACAATATCTTATTCGTTGGTATTGACCTTGGTTATGAAGAAGATGAACAACAAATATTCGATACAATAAATTCTCTCGGTGTTCGATTGACAACAGCCGAATTACTAAAAAACTACTTCTTCAAACGTGATGAAATAGAAAATTACGAGAAGTATTGGAAAAAGATTTTTGAGAAAGATGATGAAACAAAAATTTATTGGGACAGAGAAATTACGACAGGTCGTTTAAAGAGAACATTCATTGACCTATTTTTCTACTCTTATCTTCAAATCAAAATACAAGAACCAGAACTAAAAGTAAAAACGGAAGACAAAATCGAGTTTTCAAAAGTTGAGAGCCTTTTTGAATCATATAAGCGTTTTATAAGAGATTACAATTTGGATAAAACTGCAATCCTTGATGAAATCAGAGAATACGCAATCTTATTTAAAGACAATTTCGACTATGACATAGTAAACAATGAACTCACTAATGAAAGCGGAATTGAACGAATAAATGCAATAATCTTTGGGCTTGATACTTCAACTTTAATTCCATATACGCTTTACATTCTCAAAAATGTAGATGACCAAAATCAACGAAATGAATTATTTGCGTTTATAGAGAGCTATGTAATGCGAAGAATGGTTGTTAAGGCAACAACGAAAAATTACAACCAACTATTTACCGACAGACTTATATCAAACAAAATCCTATCAAAGGAACAGTTTATCCAATTCCTCGAAACAAGAAATGATAAAGTAAACTATCTGCCAAATGACACGGAATTAAAACAAGGATTTGAAAATTCGGTATTAATCAACAAGCAAACGGCAGGAATTATTTACCTCATTGAATCCAAAATTAGGAACAGACACAAACAGGCGACACAACTTTTAGGAATTAACAAATACAGTTTGGAGCATTTAATGCCTAAAAAGTGGGAAAATAAATGGAATAGTGTTTCAACCAAAGAAGCCAAAGACTATCGGAACTTTAAATTAAAGACTTTGGGCAATTTAGCTATTATCACACAGTCTTTAAATGCTTCTATTCGAGATGCAAATTGGCCAACAAAGAAAAGAGGAAGTGGAAATAAAGAGGGATTAACTCATTATTCGGGCGGAATTGAAACACTTGCACCATATCTTGAATTAAGTGAATGGAACGAGACAGAAATTGAAAAAAGAGCCGACTTTCTATTAAACAAGGCAAAAGAAATATGGAAAGCGGAAGAAATTGAAATAGAAAATGCCAGTGCCTAACATTGTGTATAAGCAATAGCGGGTTCAGTGCTAACTTGAAAAGTAAATTTATAAATCAAAGGTCGGTGCTATCTGACAGTTTATTGGGTTAAAATCCGCTACTGCTCATACACGAGACCGTTGTGGTGCATTTTGACCCGTCCTGAATAAAGGCTACATAATTTTAAACATTATGTACAAAAATGACAAAGTGATCAGACGGTATTCAGAACCATTTAAACTGAAAATTCTGGACGAACTTACCACCGGAAAACTAAACAAGAACCAATTAGGAAAACTCTACGGGATCAACCCCACCACCATCAATGAATGGATCAGGAAGTACAACCGCAAGGACCTAATGAACACCAGAGTAAAAGTGGAAACAAAGGATGAGATAACAAGAATAAAAGAACTGCAGAAAGAGATAGCACAGCTCAAGAAACTTCTTTTGAAAAAGGATATGGATGCCTTGATAGAGGATTCCTATCTAGAAGTGGCAGCCGAGAAACTGGGTTACAAATCGGTACTTGAACTTAAAAAAAAACTAAGTATCAAGCCCTGATAAAGGCCAAGGAAAAAGCTAAGGGATTTGCCTCTCTAAGCACTATAACAGCCTGTTTCGGACTAAAACGTGATGCTTTCTACAAATACAAACGTAGAGCAAATGAACGTTTAGAAATTGAGAAAAAGGTAGTGGCCATGGTGAAACAAAGACGCAGATCCCTTCCTCGGGAAGGCGTGAGAAAGCTCGAAAGATCGCTCAAGGATGAATTTGACAAAGTCAACTTGAAAATTGGCCGGGATACACTGTTCAATATCCTTAGAAAGCACGGTATGCTGACACTTAGAAAGAAATACAGCTCCAGGACAACAAACTCCTTGCACAGGTTCAGGAAATATAAAAACATCATAAAGGATGTAAAGGTCACAAGACCCAACCAATTCTGGGCCAGTGATATTACCTATATCAGAACCATAAAAGGCTTTTGCTATCTGGCACTCATAACAGATATGCATTCCCGAAAAATCATTGGTTATGACCTTAGCAACAGTCTGGAGCTTAAAGGGTGCGTTAGGGCTTTAAATAAAGCGCTGTACCAAGCTAAGGACATTAATGGGCTCGTTCACCATTCAGACAGAGGCATACAATACTGTAGCAATCTTTACACCCAAATACTTAAAAGAAACAGGATAGATATTAGTATGACCGAAGAAAATCATTGTTACGAAAATGCCCTGGCAGAACGCGTAAACGGTATATTGAAAGATGAATTCTATCTCGACCAGACCTTTACGGACATGGCCCACGCCAAAAGAGCGACAAAAAATGCAATTAAATTATACAATGAAATAAGATTACATTTATCTTTAAATTTCAAAACACCAAATATGGTATATTTAAAAACAGCGTAAAATCAATTTTAACCTGTAGCCATATTTCAGGACAAGACATTTGAGAAAAACGAAAAAAACTATATGAATATTAAGCAATTGGCATTCGGAATTTTGACAATTGGACTAATAAGTTGCAATTCGTCACCGAAAGAAAAAAACGCAAGAGTAACAGAAACCTATTCGGACATTATGATTGTCGGTGCGATGAAAAATGTAATGTGGAAAGGCGAATTAGGAAGTAGCATTAACCTTGACACCATTTCGGACAAAAATGGACTTTATGGACTTGGACCTGTAAGCTACTTAACAGGCGAATTGCTGATTAATAACGGAAAGAGCTACGTGTCGAAAGTGACTTCGGACTCGACAATGACCGTTGAAAAAACATTTAATACTTCCGCACCTTTCTTTGTTTATGGAAACGTAACAGAATGGAATGAAATTGACTTGACATCTGAAGTTAAGACAATTCAAGATTTAGAAAAATTCATTGACGACAAAACAACTGAATTCAAAAGACCTTTCGCCTTCAAATTAATCGGACAAGTTTCAAGTGCGATTATTCATATTCAGAATTTGCCCGAAGGAACAAAAGTGTCTTCGCCAGATGAAGCACATAAAGGACAGACAAATTACAATATCGTAAACGAAGACGCTGAAATAGTTGGGTTTTTCTCGACTGAACATAAGGGAGTTTTCACACATCACGACTCATTCTTACATATGCACTTGATAACAAAAGACGAGAGTAAAATGGGACATTTAGACGAATTAGAAATCGGAGAAATGAAATTATATCTACCGAAAAAATAAAAAACTACCGCCAACAAAACCTATACGTAATGCGGGGTTTAGAGCAAAACGAAAGGTCAGTATTTTCTATCCGCCAAAGCTCCGCTTTGACGTTTTTGTTGGATAAATTTAAAAACACAAAACGCAGCTTTGGCTACCGTTTGTGCAAGGTTGAAAGTTTCGGCTTTTCAATCCCGCACTACGCATAGCCAAACCGTTCCCCAAAAAATCCCTAAATTACCCAATCAACACAACCAAACAGTATAAATGCAACCAAAACCCCTAAAACCCAGAAAGGCAATAAACAAGGCCTTCCTAAAAATAAAACCAAACCGCACCGCGATTGAGCGCTTTAAGGCCAATCTTATAGAATTACTGGACCGTACCAACGATACCGAAAGCGAGGAGTTCCACAAAAATCTGGTTTCCGATTTCCTAAAGAAAACCTATTACGACCCCAGCCACTTTATAAATACCAAAGGCCGCAACGATCTGGTTATCCACAACGGCAACAAGGCAAAGAGCAGCGTGGGCGTAATCATTGAGGCCAAAAAGCCAACTAATAGGGCAGAGATGGTAACAGGGGAAAAGCTCAACGCAAAAGCCTTTCAGGAGTTGGTGCTTTACTATTTGCGGGAGCGCATTACCCATAAAAACCTGGAGGTAAAACAGCTGGTGGTTACCAATATCAATGAGTGGTTCATTTTTGATGCCAACAGTTTTGAGCGGTTGTTTGCACAGAACAAAGCATTGGTAAAACAGTTCACCGATTTTGAGGCGGGCAGGCTGGCGGGAAAGACTACCGACTTCTTCTACAGGGAAATTGCGGAACCCTTTATCAACACCATCAAACAGGAAATAGAGTTTACCTATTTCGATATCCGCGAATATGAAAAACCGCTGCGCAACGACAACCCGAATGACGATAACAAACTCATTGCGCTATTCAAACTCCTTTCCCCGGAACATTTATTAAAACTCCCCTTTGCCAACGACAGCAACAGTCTGGACAAACGCTTTTATGGCGAACTGCTCCATATTATCGGCCTATCGGAAACCAAGGAGGGCAGCAAGAAACTGATAGCCCGCAACAAGCCCGGGGAGCGCAATAATGGTAGTCTGTTGGAAAATGCCATTATCCAGTTGGACAGTCTAGACAAAATAAGCAGGTTGGACAATCCGCAGCACTTTGGCGTCACTTACGAGGAGCGTCTTTTTAATGTAGGTCTGGAGCTCGCCATTACGTGGGTTAACCGCATCCTGTTCCTGAAATTGCTGGAAGCGCAGCTGCTTACCTATCACAAAGGCGATAAAAGCTACGAGTTTCTTAGCCACAAGAAAATACATGATTACGACGACCTGAATGGCCTTTTCTTTCAAATACTGGCACGAAAGCACGAGGAGCGCACCACCGATTTAAAGGATATTTTTGCAAAAGTGCCTTACCTTAACAGTTCGCTGTTTGAACCCACAGGCATAGAGCACGCCACCCTGTTTATAAGCAACCTGCGCGACGAGAAACAACTGCCCCTTTATTCCGCAACGGTGCTGAAAACCGATACGGGCAAAAAACGTACGGGCAGTTTAAGCACCTTGGAATATCTGTTTGAATTCCTGAACGCCTACGATTTTAGCAGCGAGGGCAAGGAAGAAATTCAGGAAGACAACAAAACCCTAATCAACGCCAGCGTACTGGGGCTGATATTTGAAAAGATAAACGGCTATAAGGACGGTTCATTTTTTACGCCCGGTTTTATTACCATGTATATGTGCCGCGAGACCATCCGCAAGGCGGTGGTACAGAAGTTTAACGAAACCAAAAATTGGGATTGTAAAGATATAGATGCCCTTTATGACAAAATAGAAGATAGGGCAGAGGCAAACCAAATAGTAAACAGCCTAAAAATATGTGACCCCGCAGTAGGGTCGGGGCATTTTCTGGTGTCGGCACTCAATGAGATGATTGCCATCAAGAACGACCTAAAAATATTGCAGGACCGCGATGGCAAACGCCTAAAAGAGTACCAATTTGAAGTAGTAAACGACGAATTGATAGTTACCGATGAGGACGGCGAACTGTTTGAGTACAACCCTACCAACAAGGAGAGCCAGCGCATACAGCAAACCCTTTTCCACGAAAAGCAGACTATCATTGAAAACTGCCTGTTTGGGGTGGACATAAACCCAAACTCCGTAAAAATCTGCCGCCTGCGGCTTTGGATAGAGCTGCTTAAAAACGCCTATTACAAAACCGAAAGCGAGTTGGAGACATTGCCGAACATAGACATAAACATAAAGCGCGGCAACTCGCTAATAAGCAGGTTCGCGCTGGATGCCGACCTAAAGAAGGCGCTAAAAAGCAGCAAGTGGACCATAGACAGTTACCGCGTGGCTGTTGATACCTATAGGAATGCCCAAAACAAGGAGCAGAAGCGCGCCATGGAAAAGCTGATAGCCGATATAAAGAGCGATTTCCGTTCTGAGATATCGCTTAACGACCCCAAGGTGAAAAGGTTGAACAAACTGAAGGGCGAACTCTTTGGCATGACCAACCAAACCCAAATGTTTGAGATGAGCCCAAAGGAAAAGGCGGCCTGGAACAAAAAGCTAAAGAAGTTAGGGGAGGACACCGCCAAGCTGGAAACCGAAATTGAGGAAATAAAGAACAACAAGATTTACGAAGATGCCTTTGAGTGGCGCTTTGAGTTTCCGGAGGTGCTGGATGACAATGGCGACTTTGTGGGTTTTGATGTGGTTATTGGGAATCCGCCATGGGGAGCAACTTTGTCTAAAGAACAGAAAGCATTTTTAAAATTAAAATATTCAAATATTGATAGTTCGACACCGAATACTTTTGCTTATTTTATGGGTCTTTCATTTAGTATTTCTCATTCATTTATTACCCAAATTCTCCCGGACAGTATTCTGGTAAAAGATTTTTCCAATACTAGAGAACTATGTGCTTCAGGGCTTTATAATCTGGCTTGGTATCAAAATACAGCTATTCCAGATTCCGTAAGACCCTTTATAGATGTTGAACATGACGTATGTACATTATTTTTAGATTTGACGAAGGAAATAAACGAATCGACCATTTCAACGCGATTTTATAAAAACCTTGGAATTGTAGAAAACAAATGGTTGGCAAAAAAGAATGATTTTATACTTAAAGAATATGATAACACTTATAACATCCTATTGGATGAAAAGGATATTAATATTCTTAATAAATTGAGAGATTGTAAAATTCTTGATGATTATTTGCAGTGCCATGAAGGTATTCACTCTGGAAACATACGTGAAAAGTTATTTATTGAAACAAAAACAAATGATTTTGAAAAACCTATGTTTCTTGGAGGTCGTAATGGAGATAAAATAGAAAATTACATTTCCTATAGATTTGGTTGGTTTGTAGATTACAGAAAGGAAATTATTGACAAGGACAAAAACGAATATGCTTCCCTAAGAGATGAGAGAATCTTTAATAATCCAAAAATATATTTAACAAGAACTGGTAACCCATTTAAAGCGTTCATAGATAAATCTAACTATGCATCAAATAACTTTTTTTCAATTCAATTTAAAGACTATGAATTTAATAGTTATGAAAGATTGTTACCAGTTTTGGGGTTACTAAATTCAAAATTTGCTAATTATTACATAAGAAGAATTATCGCACCTTCTTTAGGTAATACTTTCGTTGAAACTAAAATAATTCATATTTTGAAGTTACCCTTTCTTAAGAGTTTATTGGACTTTACTGCAATAATAGATATTATTAATTATCTGATTACTTTGAAAGAAGAAGATGAAAATTTTGATACTACTCAACTCGAAGCCCAAATAGACCAATTAGTGTATGAGCTTTACGGTTTAACTGAGGAGGAGGTTGCTATTGTTGAGGGGGCTACTAGTTAAAAATAATTTTGATATTTAGTATTGCATTCATAAATACCCCAAGCTGGCGTGGGCATCCCGCCAGCTGTAAGCTTGTGGTGCCCTATAAAACAAAAACCAAACAGTGAAATTAAAACGAAGAAGAAAATTAGTAACATACTTAAATATTCTAGACCAACCAGTCCAATTTAATCCTTTCGTTTTCAGTCGAACGTTTCTATTATGGGCTTTACTTGGATTATTGGGTGGAATAATTGCAGGCGCTTATTGGATTGGACTTGAATTCTTAACACACCAATTAGCAATTTTTAATGGTTGGCAAGTAATTCCTGTTATGGCAATTTGCGGACTTTTAGCAGGTTTGATAATTCACTTCATTGGAGACCCGGGAGAAATACATTTAATTGTAAACAACATTCGATTTAATAAAGGGAAGCTTGACCCTAAAAACAATCCTTCAATGATACTTTCCTCTTTATTGTGTGTTGCCTCAGGTGGAAGTTTAGGTCCAGAAGCGCCATTGGTACAAGTAACAGGTTCTACAGGTACTTGGTTAGGAAAAATGTTTCGACTAAAAGGCGAAGAGTTAAGGTCATTAAGTATTGCGGGTATGGCTTCAGGTTTTACTGCTTTATTTGGAGCTCCTTTAGGGGGCAGTTTATTTTCTTTGGAAATACTCCACCACAAACACGCAGTTGAATATTACAAAGCCATAATTCCCGCATTTGTTGCAAGTTGCTTTAGTTATTTGGTGTTCGCCCTAATCATTCATTTAGGTCTTGGTCCCATATGGGATTTATCTGCTTATGAATATTCAGGGATTTTTGATTTTGGTTATGCAGTTCTTTTTGCAATCATAGGGGCAGCTTTTGGATGGGCTTTTATTTTTTGCACCAAATTTTTCAAATCACTTTTCGAGAAAAGACCAATACCCATTTATATCAAAACTTTAATTGGTGGAATTTTACTTGGTATCATTTCATTTTATCTTCCCATGACCCGATACTTTGGACATCACGAGATAAACGTACTACTATCAGAAAATTTCTCATTAACCTTACTGTGTGCAATTTTGATTTTTAAAATCATAGCAATTTCCATAACCGTTACATCAGGTTGGAGGGGTGGATTTATAATACCTCTGTTTTTCGTAGGCGCAACATTGGGGCTAATTATCCATCAACTATTTCCGACTATAAATTTAACATTAGCCATAGTTAGCTGTATGGCAGCAATTAACGCTTGTGTAACACGTACACCAATGAGTACAACCATTTTACTAGCTACTCTTACCGGATTTGGACATTTCATACCCATATTATTTGCAAGTTTGACAGGCTATTTCTTAGCGCCAAGAATTCCTTTTATAGCTTCGCAAATGGAAAAAAAATGAAGCTACTTGTTATCATGATTGTAACCACCCCTGGGCAGATTGCTTCAGTCGCTCCTTGGGGTCGCTCCTTCGCAATGACGGTACCAATGATGAACAAAACCGTCATTGCGAGCGCAGCGTGGCAAATCGAAGATTCAACGGAGTTAATCTCATGAGGCTACTTGTTATCATGATTGTAACCACACCTGGGCAGATTGCTTCAGTCGCTCCTTGGGGTCGCTCCTTCGCAATGACGGTACCAATGATGAACAAAACCGTCATTGCGAGCGCAGCGTGGCAAATCGAAGATTCAACGGAGTTAATCTCATGAGGCTACTTGTTATCATGATTGTAACCACACCTGGGCAGATTGCTTCAGTCGCTCCTTGGGGTCGCTCCTTCGCAATGACGGTACCAATGATGAACAAAACCGTCATTGCGAGCGCAGCGTGGCAAATCGAAGATTCAACGGAGTTAATCTCATGAGGCTACTTGTTATCATGATTGTAACCACCCCTGGGCAGATTGCTTCAGTCGCTCCTTGGGTCGCTCCTTCGCAAAGACCCTTCGCCTGCGCAGGGCAGGCTGTTCGAGGAAGGCTTTTGATATTTTGTAAAACTGACATTCGCGAGGCCGGTCCCTTCGATACAGCCTCCTTCATCGGCCACTCAGGGACCTGAGTGCAGAACTTCAATTAATACGAAAACAAAGGTGTTCGAGTAAATTTGAAATACACTAAATAGGGAATCATTAAAACTTAATTTAATAACCTATCCAAGAGTGTGTTTGTTTTTGCAAAAGAAGGTTGGGGTGCTGCCGGATCGAGTATTTTGCCTTCCGGATCGATCAAGATAAAACGAGGAATGGAGTTTACTGCATAGGCATCCATAAAATCACTGTCAAAGGACTTATCAGCAAAAAGTTGGAGTCCACCCAATTGTTTATCGGCAATCATTTGTTTCCATGCATTCTTAAAATCAGCTTTATCTACTGAAATGCTTACAAAAACTATTTTTTTATCGTGATAGCGTTTTTCCAGTTCCTTCAGATAGGGCACTTGTTTAATACAGGGGGAGCACCAAGTGGCCCAGATATCAATATAAACGTAGTTGCCCTTGAGATCGCTTAGGTTAACGTTACTGCCCTCTAAGCTTTCATAACTGAAATCAGGTGAAATATCGCCTTCCTGTAATGTGTTGGCCATCAAAGTTTCGGCATATCTTTTTTCTGCAGCTTCTATAAAGCGCTCTTGATTTGTAATTCGTTTGATAAGGTCCAGATAATCTTTGGAACGTTCCTTATTGGTGGAAATATCGGAATAGAATCCATTAACCAGACTCGTCGCCAGCTCTTTTGATGGTACCTTTCGGAAAACATCCAACATGGCATCTACGCCGGAAGCTGCTTCAATACGGTCACTCCATACTGAATTAACAATATAGCGATAATAGGGCTGCGTTTTGTAGGCTTTGGTGTCCTTTACATCTAAGTTTTGAATGGGTTTGTAAAAATCTGCTGAGGGAGTAATCGTTTCGCCTATATAGAATTTATAATTGGAGATGTAGTTCTGAATTCTTAAAAGACGTGCGTATTCCAAACTTTTGATTTCCTCTTTTTTAAAATAAGTTTCAACATCATACTGATCGAGGGAGGCGGATAGTGTATTTTTAACACGCTCAATATTTGAAAGATAGGTGGCTTCATCTACCTTGTAAAATGCTTCCAAGTCTTTTGTAAGTTCAGCTTCTACAACCGATTTTTTGGCCAGATAATTATTTCTTTCCGAGCCTTTTCCACTAAAGGCGAATGTGCTTTCAAAGAGATTGGCATCAAAAGTAAGCTTTAGGTTATCATTTGGGTAGAGATAGAGGTAGGTTGTATTTCTCCCATAATTAAGAAGATAATAGCCTTCTTCCATTTCTGTTGAAATACTGAAGTTTCCATTGACATCCAATTCTGCTGAAGCCAATTTTTTATTATCGATATGGTTTATCGCAATGGCAGTCTCGGTGTGGTTCTTTATTTGCCCCCGTCAAAATAATTTTCCCAGATTTTGCAAATAGAGGGGTATTGACAAATAAGATAAATATTATGATTATGAGCTTATTCATGTTTCGGGATTTTATTAAATAAATATATAATTTCAGATTAGAATAAAAAATTAAAAGTTTAAGTAGCAATTCTATTCATTATTATTTATTCATTAATTAAAATGCGCCAGCGATTTCGAATAAGTAAAGTTTACCCTGAGCGCGGGCATGTCCTGAGCGGTGGCTTGCCCATAGTTTCTCAAAGGGATGGGTAGTTAATGGGAGGCTACCATACTAAGCTATAATCGTTCCATCTACCTAAATTATATAGGAATATTCTTACGTATAAAGGCTTCTAAATCAACCAAATCAACATTTTAACGATTTTATAAATGGTTATATCGAAAAGATTTAGATGAGTTTATAAGGGATAGTACGTTTGCACCACCCAAATCAATTAAATTTATAATGAAAACTACCTACATCTTTTTCGTCTTATTCTTTTTCTCCTTTTTAAGTTTTTCACAAGTTGGTATTAATACCACTTCTCCAGACCCATCAAGTATGCTTGATGTTTCCGCCAGTAATAAAGGAGTGCTCTTTCCCCGAGTGGCATTAACGAGCTCTGGCGACAATAGCACTGTGTTAAACCCAGCCGTTAGTCTTCTGGTCTATAATACCTCAACAACAGCCGATCTTAATCCAGGTTTTTATTTCTGGAATGGCAGTGCTTGGAATGCAATTTCTGCAGGTTCATCCGGTACAGGGGGCGGTAGCGATGGCTGGTCTTTGAATGGAAATAATGTGGATGGCACCAAATTTTTAGGCACTACAAATTATATCGCGCTTAATTTTAAAGTAAATAACAGTCGGTTTGCATTATTTGATCCCCACGGCGGGATGGCACTGGGGTATGGGGCAGTGGCCAATGAAAACAACTCCATTGCAATAGGTACAAACGCCAACGCAGCAAACAGCAATCAAGCTACTGCAGTGGGTGCCTCAGCAACCGCTTCGGGCTTTCAGTCGGCGGCCTTAGGATATAACGCAAAAGCCATAACAAGCAACAGCACGCTTGCGCTGGGTAATTCAGCTACCGCATCAAGTTTTCAGGCTACGGCAATTGGCGTAAATGCTAAAGCTTCCACTAATAACAATACTCTGGCAGTGGGCACCAATAGCGAGGCAACGGGTGAAAATAGTACTGCAATAGGCACCTCTTCCAAGGCAACAGGGCAATATGCAGTGGCAATAGGCACAAGCAGTATCTCAACCGGCGCTAACAGCTCTGCCTTGGGAAATAATTCAAACGCGAGTGCACAAAATGCAGTAGCAATAGGAAATGGTTCCATAGCCAACAATCCCAATACAATAATTTTAGGAAATAATTTAAGTCTTTCATCTTGGGATGCCACTAAGGTTGGTATAGGAACCAGTAATCCTACCGAAAAATTGGATGTCAAGGGAAATATTAAAGTAGACGGGACTTTAAAACTGCAGAATGGAACGCTTAAAATTGCAGATGGAAGCCAAGGTGCGGGCAAGATTTTAACTTCTGACGCCAGTGGAAATGCAACTTGGACATCCTATCCTCAATTGGGAAATACAGCATATGCAGATATATATGCTTCAAATACACAAAATTTGGATCCAGGGACTCCAATTAATTTTGGAATAACAGCTGTTTCTGAGAATATTACTGTTAATTCAAATAATGTTCAGTTTATTAAAGCGGGTACATATCGTGTAACCTATGCCGTTGCAATAGAAAAAACAGGGGGGAGCGATTTAAATATAAAGTTCAGCCTTGCAAAAGGATGGAATTCTAACTTTATTCCAGGCTCTGCGACCTACGTTTTTATGGGGAATGGGGATAAGGTGTCGGCTACCCTAACCAAAATGGTTCATTTTAGTGCCTATGAGCAGGTTTATATTTTTACAGATACCCCACAAGACGGTAATGTGAGGACAATTGCTGACGGCACCTACTTAAATATTGAATTGGTAAAGGCAGATTAAGTGAGTTGTGAGTTGTGAGACGTGAATCTTGAATCGTGAGACGTGAATTGTGAATCGTGAATCGTGAATTGTGAATTGTGAATTGTGAATTGTGAATCGATTTTCTTACTCTTTCATTATTGGCTCTTGGTTCTTGGTTTTGGTTCTTGACAGACTTCCCACTTCAAAAATGATAAATTGTTAACCGTTAAAGGTTCTTGGTGGAATATTGCCTGTTACAGTTTCCCGTACTATCAGTGTATTGTTTTAAATTATATTTGAAATAAATAAGTTGCACACATATTCGGTATAACTACAGTAGAATATTTAAATCAGTTGTAAATACACATGTTGTTTGGCATTAAAAATCGATACCATGAAGGAATAAATTGAAAATTTTATCGAATCTTTTAATACAGGTTGGACGCAGCGTGATTTTGAAAAAGTTGAATTAGCACTTCACGAAAATGTTGTTTTCATTGCTCCTGATTTAACCACTGAAATAATAGGGAAGGAAGCATGCGTGGATACAATTAAAAGAATATTTAAATAACGCAAAAACATTGTTATTTCAAGTTCAAAAACAGAATATTACTGTTTGGCACAAAACCGCTAATTTTTCATTAGATTACTATATTGAATATCTTATGAACAGCTAACCAAAAACGAAATTGAATTGAACAACTTAACTAAATTTGATCAATTTTATTTAAAAGCCAAGCATAATAGATGGTATTGGTATTTCTCTATTTTTTGTCGAATAATTTTAGCATATGCTTTTATTGTTGCAGGAATAGTGAAGGTTATGGATGAAAAATTCGCAAGTGGTCTATCCGAAATTCATCCCATGGGGGCATATTTGACTGCGCTACACCATACAGGCTATTACTATCCATTTATCGGAATTGCCCAAATTCTTGCAGCAATACTACTTTTAATACCTCGCACAGTAACTTTAGGTGCACTTCTTTATTTTCCAATAATAGTTAATATATGTATTCTGTCTTTAGCAGTGAGATTTGAGGGTTCTTTTGTTACCTCACCACTCATGGTTTTAGCAAACTTGTACATACTCTTTTGGAACTATGATAGGTTAAAGTACATATTGCCTTTTAAGAAAATACCTGATTATGGTATTGTAAAGAAACCTGAAAAATATAATAGTAAATTTCCTTTTCTATTTTTTGGTGGAGTGGGGGCAACTTTTGTCCTTACAATTTTAATATTTCTAAAGGGATTTGATATTATGCCCCGAAATTCAATGAAGGACTGTAAGAAACAATATGATAATACAAAATATGAAACAATTGGAAATGAATTTTGTGAATGTGTTCATTCCGAAGGTAATTTTTTGGAAAATTGTTTAGATGCGTTTGAGGAGAAAAAGAAAGAATTAGATACAGACTAAAAAGCGAAAAAACACTACGCACCACAATGTATTCTGAGAAAAGTACCCATCCCGTTCTTCAAAAGAATAGTATTCATTTGCCCAATAATGAAAATAGGAAGCACTGAAAAACTTCTAAAAATTACCTAAATTACCCTAAAAATACAACCAAAGCGTATAAATGCAAATCAATAGTATTGAAAATCAAGCAGTTGTATTAAATCATTAAAATTGAACCAACTCCTTTTAATATTCATCGTGTTACTATTTGTAGGATGTCAAAGAGATACTCAACTATTTGATGAGGTTCTTGCCATGGCAGAATTTGATAGCAACTACCATAATATCACGTTGATTCAATCAGGTAAAGATAGAGGGTTTCTTAAGCCTATGATGGAATACCTCTTTTACAACGTTGATTCCTTGGCTTTTCAAAACTTGGAAAAGGCCATCATGACAAGTGAGAAATTTAAAGAAGGTAACTACTATTTAAATATTGAATTGGATGATTACCTATATCAAAATAAACTTGATATACTGAATATGTCTAATTCCTCAATTACGGAAAATAAGTTTGACAAGACTTATTATGTATATTTATTGTCTGATAGAAAAACTTTTGCGGTATGCAAAGTGAATCATTAAATTTAAATTCGAAGGTTGGCGCTGGCTTCCCGTACGTGTCCGCAGTTGGTTGAGTTGCACATTTTAAAGCATAAAGATTTAAATCTAAAAAGTATGTATGCAGCAAACTATAAAACCATCAAAACAAATAGCTACTATGAAATACCGTGAAAAACTACTACAGCTGATAACCGAGGGCACGGCGCAGGAATTTCAAGAATGGCTTATCTCACAACCAGCGCTAGACCAACCAGCCATTATGCGCGAACTAAAGCAACTGGGCAACCTACCGCCAGAAGAAGGCGGGGTCAACCTACTGGATACCCTAGAGGGGTTTAATGCCTATGATAAGGTAATAGATAAGTATGAGGACGCCATTTTGGATCAGAAGTTGGCTAAACAGCAAGTGATCATGGCCGAAGAAGCATTGACCAAACACGTGCAACAGATGCGGCAAACCCACCCAAACCTTCGGGAACACGTTATTGGATCTATTCTAAAAAAGGAGCCTAACGCCGCCTTGTTGCGCAGTCTTGCCCAAGTACTAATAGCCCTTGAAAAAATGGATAACAGCTATAACCCAGAAAATTGGAAGCAATTACCCGAATTATAAAGCTGTTCTGCTGCTTTAAAAGAGATATTTTGTTCTGCAAATACCAGCCGATACACTAATACTGGTTGTTTGAATTAAAGTGTCGCTATTTCCACAATACACTTTAATATTGTAAGTGCCTTCTGCCAAGCCAGTAACGGTCATCGCACCGTCTTCCCCACAATCGTCATTGCTGGATACTCCAGCGTCAAGCACTACAAAGCCAGTGGCTACCAACACTCCATCCTTCAGAAGTTCCACTCGGTCTGAAGTTACGGTACCGTCCGCATGGCAATTGTAAATAGGACTTCCTGCTGTCACTAAGGTGCAACTGCAATCATACAGCATTATAGCCCCAAATAATTCTTCTTGCGTTTCATCATTTTGTTGTTGTTCCTCTTCCGTTTCTGAATCTTCCGGCGTGTCATTAATTTCACAGGAATTGCAAAAAATGGCAAGGCAAAGAAAAAATATGAGTTGTTTCAAGTTCATTAGAATAGTTTTGGTGTGCAAAATCATTTAATTTAAAATAAGTATTATATGTTAAAGGTTTTTGTTGCTTAAAAAGAGTTTCCTTTTATTAAGGACTTTTAAATTCAAAGGCTTGGCAATTGTCATTGTAAATTTCTATGGTTTGCTGAGGAAATATTTCCACGCCATCGCAGGTGGCCCAAAAGGTATAGGAGCCTGGTATTAACGAGTCAAAAACCAAGAGCCCGGGATCATTGGTGCCACAGTTTGTGTAGGGTGCATTATTGTAAAAATCATACATCTCCCGAATGGTACCTTCCCCATTTCCCGAAGGCCCCGTCATATACACCCGTAGGCCAATATTACATCCATACTCCTCACTCTTGAAAAACATTATTGCTCCTTGTCCTGTTCCTCCTGTAGGGCTGCAAGCTTCTTCATTGGTGCTTATATTATAAACAATTTCCTTACTGCCGCGATACAGTTCTTCGCCTTCATCGTCTTTATACACCACATCAAACGCTGCCTTAATCTGCTCGAGGTTCTCACGATATATTTTAACATTTCTATTAAACACATACACCGCATACACGGAGTATTGAAGCTGCGTTAGCTCATCAAATACTTGGTTCTCATAATCCAAATTGATATCTAAGGATTCTGAGGGGGTGTTATCGTAAAACACGTCAACGGTGAAATTTTCAATTCCTGAAGAATATCCTGTTTCCAAATAGGTGGGCACGTACACCTTAAACTGAAAAATAGTCAAGGGTTTGCGGGGTAATTCATCCCTGCATATGTATGCAATGTCGGCTTCGTTACTACCCACTTGCTGATGGCTTATTATGGGCTCCAAACTTATCCTTAGGTTTCCGCCCGCAATATTTTCGTCCCAAGGGCCAGGCCCAAGTTGATCTTCGGAAGTGTCATCAGATTTAGAGCACCCTACTAAAAGCAGTACCATAAAAAACAAAACGTAATTTTTCATCATAGTATAATTTTGAACTTCAAACCTATAAAACATTCTAAGGGTTGTAAATACCTAAAAAGGGGTATTTTCAAATTCTAAATTGATACTATGGGTGCTTATTCTATTGAGAAACCAGAGCAAAAGTAAACCCAGCAAGCTACCTGCCATAATGATGGGAGTGGGGGTAGGAACTGATGTTTTAATAGTGAAATAATACGGGAGTTGGCTGCCCCCTAAAGGTTATGCCACTGGCCACGGATTTCCATAAATATGATGTAAGTTGTGGGACGCTAATTTCCCAAGGTGGAAGTGGCAGAAACCGACGGGTTTTTGGGAATAACATGTATTTTATTCCTTGATGAAATGCTTGTTCCAAACTCTATTTCCATCGGTAATACTGCACAGATAGCTTCCGGCTGTTAAGGTTGAAAGATCAATGCCGGAAGATGCCGTCTTGCCCAGGGCCTTACTAAACACCTTTCTTCCTGTTATATCATAAACGGTGACCGACTGTAGCGGGAGGGGGGTATTATTTTCTATTTGCAGTACGTCTGTTACGGGAAGGGGATAGAGCACAATATTGGTTTCCTGTGAAATATCTGTTGGTGTGCCAAGCATACTATTGGAAATTCGTACAATACTGCCTACACTATTGTTATCATATGCGGTAAAGAGTCCGCCAGTAAGCAATTTTCCATCTGCCTGCAAGGCAGTGGTAACCCCTATCTGCATGGAGCCTGATAGGCCTGTGCCGGGATCAAATGAGCTGTCCACACTTCCATCGGGGGACAGGCGAACTATCCCACTGTAAGCCGTGCCATCATAGGAGGGAAAACTTCCCGTGGCAAAACTGTAATCGCCTTCCAGCATCAGGAAGTTATAGATGATGCCTTGGGTACCGCTGCCGGGATTAAAGGTAGCGTCCAAGCTGCCATCGGGCTGAAGACGTGCAATGCGAGGCACCGCTGTACCATTAAAGGTATTAAGGAAACCCCCTACCAAAAGCTTTCCGTCAGATTGTAGGCCGAGCGCACGGATTTCCTCGTCGGCGCCTGTTCCGGTATTAAAGGTAGTATCTAAGGAGCCATTCGGGTTGATGCGGGCAATACGGTTCTGCTGGATTCCATTGTATTGGGTAAAATACCCTCCGATGACCACCTTTCCATCGTCTTGAAGTACCGCTGCCAAAACTTCATTATCTGTGCCGGTGCCCGTATTAAATGAGGTGTCTATGCTGCCATCCGTATTCAAACGTACAATACCTTTGTAGGGTTGTGAATTGTATGCCTCAAAATAGCCATAGAGAATTATTTTTCCATCGGGCTGTAGCAAAATTCCATATACGCTATCATCTGCGGCATTGGCGGTATTAAAGTCGGTATCAAGGTTCCGTCAGCCAGCAGCCGGACTACCCTTTGGACAGGTTGGCCATTGTATTCCGTAAACTGTCCCGCAACAATTATTTTTCCATCAGCTTCCACGACCATGGCGTACACATCGTTATTGAATCCAGTGCTGGTAGCAAAGGTGTCGTCCAAGGTACCATCATTGTTCAAACGCACAAGATTGGAGACGGGTGTGTTATTGTATAGGCTAAACTCACCACCTGCCATAATTTTCTGGTTGGGTAAAACCTTTATGACATACACAAAACCGGAGAAACCTGAACCTTGGTTAAAGGAGGGGTCATACGTTCCATCTTGGGCGTTTGCTGTTAAGGCAAGGGAAAGGAATAAGGACAAAAGTAATATTCTTGTTTTCATAGGGTATGGTTTAAGGATTCGCTTTATAAACCATCGTAACAGGTGAGGAATTGTCATCATTGTTCACTTATTTATTACATTTCGGGACGGGGTAGAGGTGGCTTGTTATTATGTCCATCCCCTATGGTCGTTCCTTCGCAATGACGGTTCCAATGAGGCGCAAAACCGTCATTTAGAGGCCGGTAGGGAGTGGCAATCTCATGAGATTATTTGTTATCATGATTGAAACTACACCACAGATTGCTTCACTTCGCCAAGCTCAGTACAGGCAGTCGTTTCTTTGGTTGCTCCTTCGCAATGACAGTTAACCAAATCAAACAATCCAAACATCCAAAAATCCAATCGGGTTTATTTTGCTTTTTCAATCCACTTTCGCGCATTCACAAGGGCCTCGACCCACGGTGAAACCGCATCATTCTTTCTGTCTTTTGGGTAATACGCCCAGTTCCAAGGAAAAGTAGAACGCTCCAAATGCGGCATCATTACTAAGTGGCGACCAGTTTTATCTGTCATCATTGCGGTGTTGAAATCACTTCCGTTTGGGTTTGCAGGTAATGCATCATACCCATATTTCGCTACAATGTTGTAGTGGCTTTCGGCTTTTGGAAAACTGAATTTTCCTTCACCGTGCGCAGACCAAATTCCCAACGTACTTCCCGCAAAGCTGGAAAGCATCACGGAATTGTTCTCTTGAATTTTTACCGATGTAAAAGTACATTCAAACTTTCCGGTATCGTTGTGGAGCATTTTTGGTTTTTCTTCGTCTTCAGGATTTAAAAGACCGAGTTCCACAAAAAGTTGGCAACCATTGCAGACACCCAGGGAAAGTGTATCTTCCTTTGCAAAGAAATTCTTTAAAGCCGTGTTCGCCTTTTCGTTATACAAAAACGAACCCGCCCAACCTTTGGCACTTCCCAAAACATCACTATTACTGAAACCACCAACGGCCACCAATAGTTTTATATCTTCTAAATCTTCGCGACCTTCAATAAGGTCGGTCATATGCACATCCTTTACATCAAAGCCTGCAAGGTGCATCATATACGCCATCTCGCGTTCGCTGTTGCTGCCTTTTTCGCGGATAACTGCTGCTTTAGGTCTCAATGTAGCGTTCTCGACTGCGCTCGAACTGACAGGGAGGCTTCCATTAAATTCCTTTGGAAACACAAACTTCAGCGGTTGATTTTTATAATTGTCAAAACGTTTTTTAGCAAGTTTTTCACCACTTTGGTTTCTGTCCAACAAATAAGAAGTTTTATACCAAACATCGCGTATTTCTGAAATGCTGAATTGTAATTTTTCTGAATTATTATTTATTGAAAGCGTTTCGTTTTCGGAAACCCTTCCAATTTTTTTGAAATCAATATTATTTTCAGCGAGCATTTTTTCAACCGAAGCATCTTCCGAAGCTTGAATTACAACCCCACAGTTTTCAGAAAATAATACTTTCACCAAATCAGTTTCACCCAAACCTGAAAGATCCAAATCTGCTCCCAAATTCACATCCGCAAAACATATTTCCAGTAATGTTGTAATCAATCCACCCGAGGCCACATCGTGCCCGGCAAGGATTTTTTCATCGCGAATTAATTCCTGCAGCGTGTTGAAAACCGTTTTTACATATTCCGCACTTTTCACGGTAGGGGCTTCATTTCCGATGGCATTTAAAATCTGCCCAAAGGAAGAACCGCCCAATTTAAAGTCGTCCTGCGAAATATTTATGTGGTAAATGCTGCCGCCATTTCTTTGTAGAACTGGCTCAACAACTTTTTTAATATCATTGCAATTTCCCGCCGCCGAAATAATCACGGTTCCAGGAGAAATTACTTCGCCATCCTTATATTTCTGCTTCATGGAAAGCGAATCCTTTCCAGTAGGAACGTTGATTCCCAAATCAATTGCAAAATCTGAAACTGCTTTTACGGCCTCATACAAACGCGCATCTTCACCTTCATTGTTGCAGGGCCACATCCAGTTGGCGGAAAGCGAAACACTTTTTAAACCATCTTTCAACGGCGCCCAAACAATATTGGTCAAAGCTTCAGTAATTGCATTGCGCGAACCTGCGGCAGGGTCAATTAAAGCCGTCAATGGCGAATGACCGATACTCGTGGCTACACCTTCTTTTCCGTGGTAATCCAACGCCATTACGCCGCAGTTATTCAACGGAAGTTGTAGTGGCCCGGCAGTTTGTTGTTTGGCAACGCGCCCCGTAACGCAACGGTCTACTTTGTTGGTAAGCCAGTCCTTACAGGCCACGGCTTCCAATTGAAGTACTTGTTCAACGTAATCTTTTATTTTCGAAACTTCGTAATCAGGATTTTTATAATTTCTGTTTACGGTTTTGTCTTTCATTATGGTTTTTGGAGAACTGCCGAACATATCCTCCAAAGCGAAATCCATAGGTTTTTCACCTTTTTCATTTTCGAAACAGAAACGTTGGTCGCCCGTAACGTTCCCCACTTCATACATTGGGGAACGTTCGCGGTCTGCAACTTTCTTCAGTTTTTGGATGTTTTCCTCACCAATTATCAAGCCCATGCGCTCTTGGCTCTCATTGCCCATAATCTCTTTTGCGGAAAGGGTAGGGTCGCCAATAGGGAGTTTGTCCAAATCAATTTTTCCGCCAGTGTCTTCCACCAATTCGCTCAAGCAATTTAGGTGTCCACCGGCGCCGTGATCGTGGATGGAAACGATTGGATTTTCATCACTTTCCACCATGGCGCGGATGGCGTTTGCGGCACGTTTTTGCATTTCGGGGTTGCTTCGTTGTATTGCGTTCAATTCAATTCCGCTGTGAAATTCTCCCGTATCTGCGGAAGAAACGGCGGCGCCACCCATTCCGATGCGGTAATTATCACCCCCAAGGACTACAATTTTATTGCCTTCCTGGGGTTTGCCTTTTATGGCTTGATTTGCTTTTCCGTAGCCAATTCCGCCTGCAAGCATAATTACTTTGTCATATCCTAACTTGCGAGACCCTTCGACTGCACTCAGGGTGACATCCTGTTTTTCATCATGTTCAAAAGTGAGCACCGAACCTGAAATTAAGGGTTGTCCGAATTTATTTCCGAAATCGGAAGCTCCGTTACTCGCTTTAATCAAGATATCAAGCGGTGTTTGGTATAACCAATCGCGTTCCTTCATTGCTTTTTCCCAAGGTCTTTCCTCATTCAATCGTGAATATGAAGTCATATATACGGCCGTTCCCGCTAAGGGCAAAGATCCTTTTCCACCAGCCAATCGGTCGCGAATTTCACCACCGCTTCCGGTGGCCGCACCGTTAAAAGGCTCTACGGTTGTTGGGAAGTTGTGGGTTTCCGCTTTTAGGGAAATCACACTTTCAAAATCTTTTTCCTCGTACCAATCGGGTTTGTCGCCACTTTTGGGCGACCATTGTTTCACTTTTGGGCCTTTTATAAAAGCGACGTTGTCTTTATAGGCCGAAACAATGTCGTTCGGATTTTCGGCAGATGTTTTTTTAATTAATTTGAATAAGGAAGAGGGCATTTCCTTACCGTCTATCTCAAAAGTTCCGTTAAAGATTTTATGGCGACAGTGCTCACTGTTTACTTGGCTAAAACCGAAAACTTCGCTGTCAGTCAATTTTCTTCCTAGTTTCTTTGAAAGGTTTTCTAGGTATTCAACTTCTTCGGAATTTAACGCCAACCCTTCTTTTTGGTTGTATTCTGAAATATCATCAATTTCCAAAATAGGCTCTGGTTTGATGTGGATATCGAAAATATCCTGATCCAATTGGCTAAATTTCTGCGAAAGCATAGGATCAAATGTTCCTTTTTCAACCTTATTGCTGTGAAACTCCTCGATACGAATGATTCCGTCAATCCCCATATTTTGCGTGATTTCCACGGCATTGGTACTCCATGGAGTAACCATTGCGGCACGGGGCCCCACAAAAAAATCCGTCGCGTTTGGGGACAGGACGGATTTTGCAATTTTAGGTTGGTTGCCGAAAAGCCACTCCAACATTTTAGTGTTTTCTTCTGAAATATTTCCGTGGGTTTGGACTGCAAAAACAGTGTTTTGAACGTTGCCAAAAAAGTGAATCATCCTATTGAATATTTGGTGTTTTAGAAGGTGCAAAGATAACCAAATTTGAAGGATTTTTAATCACATAAAAATGTAAGATTTCTGAGTTATCATTTTATAGTAAACTTCTGGTTATTAACAATTAAATTTTAAGTAATATGTCTTACCTTTCATCTTCAATTTTTTAAATACGTACCATGAAACTAAAAAAATTACTAATTGTAACCTGTATGCTGTTTGGATTGGGAGCATACTCTCAGGAAACTTTTCCGCCGGATGAGGTTATTGTAGGCACTTTTATTAAGAAAACAATCCCTTTAAGGGATTTTGCCCTTCAAGAAGAAAACTTTGACCAAACCATTAAGGAAATCCGTATTGTACAAAACGGTTCGCGCTACCATGAACAAGTTAATGAAAATGCCTTGCCTTTAGGTATAGACCAAACAGTTCAAAAGAACTTTGGAAATATCCAGACTAGAGCAATTGAACAAAATTTTATTGGAGCTTCTTCCTCCGAGTCGGGTTTTGTTCCGCCCGATCCTACAGGAGCAGTGGGACCAAACCATTACGTTCACGCTGTTAATTCGATCGTAAAGATTTTTGATAAAACTGGTAACCTTGTTGTTGGTCCTGTTGCTTTGGGAACATTTTTAGGCATTGGTACAAATTCCGGAGATCCCATTGTGCTTTATGATCAACTGGCAGATCGATGGTTTGTGAGTCAATTTGGTTCGTTGAATAATTCGCTAGCCATAGGTGTTTCTGAAACCAATGACCCCACAGGCGCCTATAATGTGTATCAGTATACTTTCGGGAGTTTTCCGGATTATCCTCATTATAGCGTATGGCACGACGCGTATTACCTTACTGCCAATATTGGAACCACAAATAAGGTTTATGCGGTAGAAAGAGATGTAATGCTGGCAGGTGGCGCCAGCCCAATGATTGTGGGCTTCCCACTTCCTGGCGCAACCCAGAATACCAATACGGTTTTAAGTCCGGAGCCAGCAAACCTATTGGGGACAAATTATCCCGCCGATGTTCCGGGATATGTAACTTATCTTCAGGATGATGGATGGTCGGGGGTTACTTTTGATCATTTAAAAGTATGGGAAATTGAACTGGATTGGGTTACAACAAGCAACTCTACAATTTCTGCTCCCTTAGAAATACCCACTGCGCCATTTAATTCAGTATTTGCACCATTTGGAACAGGTGATGTACAACAGCCTGGTACTAGCCAAAAAATTGATATGATTGGCGGTGTTATTTCTTATGCGCCAAACTACAGAAGCTTTGCCGATCACAATAGCTGGGTAATAACCTTTAATACCGATATTGATGGCAATGACACATCGGGTATTCGCTGGATTGAACTTCGGAATGATGCCTCAAACCCTTGGTCCATATTTCAGGAAGGCACTTATGCACCTGCCGATGGAAACAGTCGCTTTATGGGAAGTGCGGGAATGGACGCTGCAGGAAATATTGGCCTTGCCTTTAACATAGCTAGTGGCACCCTAAAAGCGGGAATACGGTACACGGGTAGATTTGATGGGGATCCATTGGGTCAAATGACGGTGGCGGAAACTGAAATTGTTCCCGGTGCGGGTGTTCAGACTTTCACCAATAGGTTTGGTGACTATTCCCATTTAACTTTAGATCCTAACAACTTTACGTTTTGGCATACTGCAGAATATTTTTCTTCGGACAATAACTGGAGAACACAAATTGCTGCATTTACCTTATCTGGAGGTTTTGCCAATGACGTAGGTGTCAATGCGCTAATTCAACCCGAAAACGGAATTCTAACAAATGCTGAAACAGTGGCGGTAAGCATTCGTAATTTCGGAACTGCGACCCAAGCAAATATTCCTTTGGAACTACGGGTGGATGGAAATTTAATAGCAACGGAAACCTTTTCTGGTAGCATAGCGGCAGGTGCTACAGCAAACTATACTTTTTCGCAAACAGTTGACTTGTCAAACTCTGGGCAAACATACACCATTCAAGTAAAATCAAACCTCTCTGGAGATGAGTTTCCTGCGAATGATCAATTCACAAAAGAAGTTACCCATCTTTTGACAAATGACGTGGGAGCAATAGAAATAACAGCGCCAGTTTCGGGTTCTGGTTTGGGTAATGAAACTATCACGGCAACAATAAAAAACTTTGGAGCCAATACGCAGTCAAACTTTGATATACAATATGTCATCAATGGCGGTGCACCTGTAATTGAGACTTTTGCAGGCCCAATTGATTCCGAGGAAGAGGTGAGCTATAGCTTTACACAAACTGCTGATTTTACAGCATTGGGAGTTTATACCGTAACCGTTTCAACTGCTTTAGCGAGTGATCTCAATGCAGCCAATGACTCCGTTACAACTGATGTAGAAAACATTTTATGTCAGCCTGTAATTGACTGTTCTGTTGGAGATGGGTTTCAGTTATTTGCGGTAGCCGAAATAAATAATGCATCAGCTTGCGAGGGTTATGGCGATTTCACAAACCTGGTTGCTAACTTAGCTCCTGACAGTACAAATGAACTGACAGTAACCACAGGGTATGGCGATCAATTTGTGAAAGTTTGGATTGATTTTAATGATGATTCCACATTTTCTCCTAACGAAGTGGTTGTTGACAATGTAGAGGTTGCTTCCGGTCAAGGACAGGGAACCTATACAGTAACCATGGACTTGGTTGTGCCAGCAGGAGCAGCTACTGGTCCACACCGTATGCGCGCAAAGACCAATTGGAATGGCCCTGTACCGGCAGATGCTTGTGAAGAAACTGATTTCGGAGAAACCGAAGATTACACCGCAAATATTGGAACGCTGGGCGTAAACGATTTTTCAATCAGCAAAGGTGATTTGATAATTACTTCAGAAAACAACAAGAACTTTGAAGTAAATTTTATAACGGCCTATGAGGGTAAGGCTTATTTGGCCATTTATAATATGCTAGGGCAACAACTTAAAGTAAAGATGCTAGATAAGATGGGCGATTGCTTTAAAGCAAAACTTGATATGGGTGAAGTGCCAAGTGGGGTTTATCTCGTAAGAATAGGGGGCCAAAACACCAAGTCGTTTAAAACGGCACGAATTATTGTAAAGTAAATTTATAAGTTGATATAATCCTAAAATGAAAAGAGCGGGCATTGCCCGCTCTTTCTATAGTGTTCAATTTATTTATTGCACCATAATTTTTTTGGTAATTTTTCTGTCTGAAGAAACCAGTTCCAAAAGATAAACCCCGCTATTGAGATTTGAAACATCTACTTTCTTTTCAGAAGCATTGAACGTATTAAACAATATTCGTCTTCCTGAAACATCAAAGACTGAATAATGATCGACTGAAAAAGAAGTATTGTCCTTAATCCAAATAATTTCAGAAGTTGGGTTTGGATATATTGAAATATTTTCAGCTATTAATTCTTCGGTTCCCATTAAACCCCAGCGATCTTCCGCCACGGGGCCTCCCCAAATAAGTGTTGCCAAATATGGATTGTCTATAAAAGGATTGCGATTTCCGTACACGGTTTCCAAATGGGGGTTTCGTTGGTCTTCAAAATCTGTAACAGGATCTTCGGCATTCCATTGTAAATAAATTTGTAACATTTCTGTGGAGCCCTGTAGCGCCCCAGTTCCATTTAAAGAGGGATTGCAACGATCGCCATATCTGGTGTACATATACATCATTATTCTTGCCACATCACCTTTCCACTCATCACCAGGGTACCAATTTCCGCTACCCACATTGCCGGCATTTCCAGATCCGGCAGCAAATTTTTTGCTTCCGCGGTTGTTGTTCATTTGTTGGTCGGTGGGGCGAATATTTTGTGGGTCGGCGCCAATTCCTGTAGTTCCATTATCTACATTTCCCATTGAAGGATTTGCATTTGATCGGGCAAAAGTATGTTCACGGTTGTATTGACAACTGCCACCTCCAAAATCATCCTTGTCACGGCTTCGGTCTGTAGTGCAGCTTCCGGTATCATCATACCCGTAAAGCAATAAAACATTGTTATTGTTTTCGGGATCTTCATCCGTAATTTTCATGGAATCGCGCGTATCGCCATAATTGAAGGATGTGCTTGCATTTTCAATTTTTTGTTGCAGCGCAAAATATAAGTCTTGTCCGGTCAAGGAAAGATTAACATCATCATAATAAGGCTGTTGGGCAAAAAGGGTTTGTAGGCTTAATAAAAGAAATAGGGTAAATATTTTGTTCATTTTTTAATTGTGTTTTGATATTAATCTTTTTTTTGCAGCAAAGAAATATAAAATCCATCAAATCCGCTTTTGCTGGGCATTATTTTTTCTTCATTTAATAGTGAAAAATCCTTTCCTTCCTCGCGCGCTAAAAATGCTTTTACTTGCATCTCGTTTTCCGAGGGAAGGATGGAGCAGGTTGCATAAACCAATTGTCCGCCGGGTTTTACCATACGTGAGTAACTGTTAAGCAATTCCTTTTGTGTTGCGCGAATGTTATCCAGAAATTCAGGTTGAAGTTTCCATTTGGCATCGGGATTTCTCTTTAAAACACCCAATCCGGAGCAAGGCGCGTCAATCAAAACCTTATCGGCTTTATCGATTAATTTTTTTATCACCTTCGTAGAATCGATCACGCGGGTTTCAATATTAAAAATATCGTTACGTCTTGCACGGCGTTTCAGCTCGTTCAGCTTGTTTTCATAGATGTCCATTGCAATCAATTGCCCTTTGTTTTCCATCATTGTGGCAATTTGGAGGCTTTTTCCGCCAGCTCCGGCACAGGCATCTATTACGCGCATTCCAGGTTTAGGATCGAGCATTTCCGCCACTTTCTGTGAAGAGGCGTCCTGCACTTCAAACAAGCCATTTTTAAAGGCATCGGTGGTGAACACGTTTGCTCGCTCCTTCAACTTTAAAGCATCGGGATATCCTTTTAAAATCTCGGTTTCAATTTCGAGATCGGCCAATTCATTTTGAAGTTTTTCAACAGTGGTTTTTAGGGTGTTAACGCGCAAGACCACATCGGCCTGTTGGTTTAGCGCAGCAATTTCCTTATCCCACTTTTTGCCCAATTCTTTCTGCCCCAATTCATCTAACCAATCGGGAATGGATTCGCGGTATTTTCTGATTTTTGAAAGTTCGTCAAACTTCCCCTTAATCCTGCGGGTTGGGGTGTCTTCAAATTGTTTCCATGGTGGGATTGCAATTCCGTTCAAGGTTGCCCAAACAGTAAATAACCTGAAAAGATTTGGACGGTCAAAGGGTTCACGAATTTCGGCAATCTCGGCGTACAAACGTTTCCAGCGTACAATATCGTAGGTAGTTTCGGCTATAAAAGCACGGTCGCGGGCACCCCAGCGCTTATCGCGTTTCAAAGTATTTTTCAGAACCTTGTCTGCCTGCTTGTTTTCGTTAAAAATCAAGTGAAGGGAATTTATGGTTGCGAATACTAAATTTCTGTGTAATTTCATTATTATGTTTAATTGGTTGCAAAGGTATCACAATTTTGATTTACTAAATACGAAATGGGAGATACGTGTAAAATTGGAAATATGAAATGAGGAAATACGAAATACAATTTACGATTGTGATTTGAAATTGGGGTCTTCAACTGCGCTCAGACTGACAGTTGGTACTCAATTGTGATTTGTAATTTGGAATTTGTTATTTGGAATTTTAGAATGGTTACTTTTGAAGAAAAAAAAATTATGCGTTTTGTAATTGCCATCTTTGCCACAGTGCTACTTTTTTCTTGTGAAAAGAAAACTGAAATTGAAATCAATTCTGTTCAAATCACGCCCGTCTTTATTGATAGTTTGAGTATTCGTGCCATTCAACCCTTGGATGAAAATAGGGTTTGGTTTGCAGCAGATAAGGGCAAGGTAGGGTTGATTGATGGCGATACTCCCAAATTGGCAATTATAAAATACGGCGATTCGTTGCTGCATTTTCGTTCCATCGCAACCACAAAGGAAGCTGTATTTGTTTTGAGTATTGCCAATCCGGCCGTCCTTTATAAAATTGGCTTTAACGGTACCGAAGCAACAAATATTGAAGAAGTTTACACCGAAAAAGGCGAGAATGTTTTTTACGATTCCATGAAATTTTGGAATGAAAACGAAGGCATTGCTATTGGCGATCCCGTTGAAAATTGTATGTCTGTAATCATAACCCGTGATGGTGGAAATACTTGGAAAAAACTGCCGTGCGAAAACCTTCCCAAGGTTGAAAAAGGCGAAGCTGCCTTTGCGGCAAGTAATAGCAATATTGCCATTTTTGGCGATAATGCCTGGGTAGCCACGGGCGGAAGAAAATCGCGGGTAATGCACACAGCCGATAAAGGAAAAAGTTGGGAAGTTTTTGACACGCCAATTGTTCAGGGCAAAGCGATGACGGGCATTTATAGTATTGATTTTAGGGATGAAAGGCATGGAATCATTTTCGGTGGAAATTGGGAAGACAAATCATTTAATGAAGGAAACAAAGCCATAACCAAAAATGGCGGTAAAACGTGGAAATTGATTGCCAACGGAAAAGAACCGGGGTATCGATCTTCTGTAAAAATTATTCCCGGAACGGAAGGGCAGGGGATTGTTGCAATCGGCTCACCTGGAATTTCCTTTAGCGGCGATGGGGGAAAAAATTGGAAACAACTTTCAAAAGAAGGTTTTTTCGCTATTGAGTTTGTAAATGATAGCCTTGCTTTTGCTTCGGGAAACAATCGTATTTCGAAGTTGTTATTTAGGAGATAAAACATTTTTGCCACGAATACACGAATAATTCTACTTAAATATTCGTACATCCAATGGTGGATTTTACACTTATTCTAAAATTATTTCTTCCGAATTGTCATTTTTCGGCAATAAAACCTGCAACAAAACCGCAATCGCCATTACCAAAACACAACCCACCAAATTTAGCCACAGATAAGGCATAAGGTCTATATACCAAAAATAGATAATGATTATCTGGGTGATGAGTGCTGCGATGAAAACCGCTTTGCTGCGTACATATTTTATAAAAAAGGCGAGAAGAAATATACCCAGAACATTTCCGTAGAAAATGGAACCGATAATGTTTACAAGCTGAATAAGGTTATCGAATAAATTTGCGGTACAGGCAACAACAATGGCAATAATTCCCCATAAAAGTGTAAACCCACGCGAAGCAGCCACATAATGCCTTTCACGTTTGCCGGTCACGTTACGTTTGTAAAGATCAATGGTCGTTGTGCTGCCCAAAGCATTTAATTCGGAAGCAGTGGAGGACATTGCAGCACTCAAAATGACGGCCAAGAGCAAACCAATCAACCCCCGCGGAAGGTTGTTGAGAATAAAGTGGATAAAAACGTAATCTTTATCGTTGGTCTCCGCATTTGGATTTGCTTTTTTGATTACGGCTACCGACCGTTCCCGCAACTGTTTTTCGGTGCTGTTAAGAGATTTAATTTCTTGAGCCAAGGTTTGTTTGACGGCATCGCTTTCCGCTTTGGAATAACTTATTTGCGTTGCTGCCAATTCTTTATCAATGGCTTCTTTTTGTAATTCCAAAGCTTTGTATTCACCTGCATATTCAGATTTTTTTACATCTTTTACCGCAGCTGGGTTGAAGTGCAAAGGGGAACTGTTGAATTGATAAAAAACAAAAACCATAATTCCCACAAGCAATATAAAAAATTGCATTGGTACTTTTAGCAAGCCGTTCATAATTAAGCCCATTTGGCTTTGCTTGACGCTTCTTCCGGAAAGATAGCGCTGCACTTGGCTTTGGTCTGTACCAAAATAGGAGAGGGCCAGAAAAGATCCGCCAATAATTCCGCTCCAAAAAGTATAACGGTTATCAAAATCAAAAGAAAAATCGAGGATGTCCATTTTGCCATTGGCACCGGCAATTTCAAGTGCTTTGGAAAACGAAATATCAAGTGGAAGATAATTGAGAATTAAAAGAAAAGCAATCAACATTCCGAAGAAAATAACAGCCATTTGCTGTTTTTGGGTAACGCTCACGGCCTTTGTGCCGCCGCTCACGGTATAGATAATCACAAGAACACCTATGATGATATTCAAATAAATTAAATTCCAACCCAATACAGCCGAAAGTATGATGGAGGGTGCAAAAATGGTGATGCCGCAGGCCAAACCACGCTGTATCAAAAATAGGATTGCAGTAAGTGTCCGTGTTTTTTTGTCGAAGCGACTTTCTAAATATTCATAGGCAGTGTAAACGTTGAGTTTATGATAAATCGGGATAAAAACCAAACAGATAATTACCATCGCAATGGGCAATCCAAAATAGAATTGTACAAAGCCCATTCCGTCGTGAAAGGCTTGTCCGGGGGTGGATAGAAAGGTGATGGCGCTGGCCTGGGTAGCCATAACACTCAGCCCAATAGTCCACCAATGCGCTGTGTTTCCGCCTTTTAAATAATCACCAACGTCCTTTTGCTGGCGTGATTTCCAGGTGCCGTAAAGCACGATAAAGAGAAGGGTCCCGATTAAAACAATCCAATCAATCTGCTGCATTTAGGCGAAGTTTTGCATTAATAAATAAAACAGATAGATATATACAGCATTAAGCAGAAGTACAACTGTGTACTTCCACTTCCAAACAAAATTTTGTTTTTCTTCGGTCACGTTTTTTTAAATTATTTTCCGATTGAAAGCATATTGGCAAACAATCTGTAAGCTCCGGGAATGCCAGCGGGAAGTTCGCGGAAAAAGCTCAATCCCGTATAAATATAATATCCTTTTCCGTATTTGGCCACAAGGAGTGAGCCTTTTGTTTGGCTTTCCCCTTTGTCATTCATACCTAAAATTGGGGTAAACTCTTTGGACCATTCGTTAGGAAAATACAAGCCGCGTTCCTGTACCCAGCCTTCAAAATCGTTTTGTGTTATTTTGTTGGGTGTATTTAAAATAGGATTTTCTGGCGCCAATATTTTTACTTCTGAAAATTCATCGGTAACCCGATCGCGCGATAGTTTCAGTTCATAAGGCGCAAGGTTTTCGGTAACCAACCCGCGACTGGTATTGTACTGCACGATAAGCGTTCCGCCGTTTTCCACATATTTATTAAGGTAATTCTGTGTAAAAGCGAGTTCGGGAACGGTGTTGTAGGCACGAATTCCAACAACAATGGCATCAAACCTTTGAAGGTTTTCCGTTGTAATATTTGAAGGGTCAATTGTAGTAACTGAATAGCCAATTTGCTTCAAGCTTTCCGGAATAGCATCGCCTGCGCCGTTAATGTAGCCAATGTTCTGCCCCTTTTTCTGAATGGCAATTTTGGCAACTTTCGCTTCGGATGGTAATAACACGCTTTGGTATGGAATGTGATCATAATCGATGGTTACCAATTCCCTGTCAAATATTTTTCCGTCGGCATTTATAATTGGTTTTAAAAAACCTTCACTTTGACCGTTGGGCGGAGTTACCGTAAAATTAAAGGTTTTCGTTTCACCATTCCGCTCAAGCTGGAATGTTTGCTGTGCTGGCGTTACTTTCCAGCCTTCGGGATGTTGCAAACTCAGGTTTCCTGAAATATCGTCTTTTCCAGCGCGGACAATTACAGAAACATTTTCTGCATCATCGCTTGCAAATATCAAGACTTTGTCGGGGATTGAGGCCGTTATTTCGGGCAACACCTCCAACGGCCGGTACACTTCTCCTTTTACGGGGTCGTTGAATTTGTAAATTATATTTTTCGTGAATGGAATTGTACTATTTCCGAATTGTAATTCAAAAGTAATTTCTTCCAAAGCAGGCGTTTCGGGCAGTCCAATCAGGGCTTCGGGTGCAGCGTACATTCCAACGCTTCCCTTTTCATTGAGCCAATAGGGTGAGGAGTAGGGAGGATTGTTATTTCCCGCAGTAACAGTTATTTCAATATTTTTTTTATTATTAAAAGGAAGAACTTCAGAAGAATTCCAAAGCTCTTTTCCTTCAGGATTTTTCAACGATTTTAAAACCACTTCTGCATTTCCACGGTTTACGGCTTCAAGAGTTACTTCAAAATTTTCTCCTGGATTGATTGTATTTGTTTTGGAAACCGCTTCAATAAAAATGCCGCTACAATCTAAAATTAGTTGTTTTAGTTGCTTTAGCTTGATATTTCGCCAATGTTCATCCTTTATATTTGAAACCAATGGATAGGCTTTCAAAAGCTGGGGTAACATTTCCGAAGGATTTTTAAAATTAAAGCTTTCTTCCAAAGGATTCAAAATTGCCCCAATTTCCTTTCCATTTTCCAGTCGTGACCAAGTTGTATTTATTCCTTCGAAAAGGTCGTTATCTGATGGTTTGCTTCCTTTCAACAGTTCCAAGTATTCCGTTTCGGTGCCACGGGAGCCTGTGCTGCCAAAGCCTTGCGATTTGTGCATGCTGCGGCTCAAGGAGGCTATTTCACCATTTGAAAGACCGAGCGCTGGGAAATAGTTGCCAGTTTCAATAGAGACGAGGTTTTTCTTATCGGCCTTTTCAAATTTCTCTTGGCTTCCATAAAACCACCACGAAGTATTAAAAAATAGTCGCTGTGGTTTCCACACCCCATATTCCGCAGCGGATTTTGGAAATTTTGAAGCATTGTCAACCATATCAAAAGCCTCCAAGCTCAACATGGCCGAAGCTGTGTGATGGCCGTGTGTGCTGCCGGGACTGCGATGGTCAAAACGATTTACAATAATATCCGGTTTGAATTTTCGGATGGTCATAACCACATCGCTCAACACTTCGTTTTTGGTCCAAAATTCAAAAGTTTCATCTGGATTTTTGCTGTAGCCAAAATCATTTGCTCGGGTAAAAAATTGCTGTCCACCATCGGTCTTTCGAGCTGCCAAAAGTTCCTGCGTTCGGATAACGCCCAAAAGTTCGCGTAGCTCAGGACCCACTAGATTTTGTCCGCCGTCGCCACGGGTTATGGAAAGATAGGCAGTATTTGCGTGCACATCGTTAACCAAATAGGAAATGAGCCGCGTGTTTTCATCGTCAGGATGTGCTGCGATATAAAGTGCGGAGCCTACAAAATTCAATTTTTGAAGGTTGTGGTAAATTTCAGAAGCGGTAGGTTTTTTAGGCGCTTGTGCAACGGCGACTAACGAAAAAAATAAAAATAGAAGACGGAAAAAAAATGGTTTATGCATAAAATTTAAGTGCTGATTTATTCAAAACCCTTCAAAGATACTTATTTGTGAAAATTATTCGTGGGGAAGGCCTTCCTTATTTTTATCGAGTTCATGTTGCTGTTCGTGAAACGCTTCGGCCTTTACAATGCTTACCCCTTTTTGGAGCATCATGCTGTTAGGATAGGTAACTATTTCATTATCTTTTGTGTGCAAAATAATGTGAAAGGTTTTAATGTCTTCTATAATGCCTTCGCAGGGCATTTCTTTGTCATGTATTTTTATATAATCACCAATTTTATAGGGAAAGGTGAAAAACATAATCACACCACTTGTAACATTGCTGAGTATTGACCATTGCGCAAAAAAGGCAATTCCAATAACCGCAAAAACTGACGACATCACCAGTCCCAAATTTCTAAAATCCACTCCCCAAATAAGGATGAGGCCCAAAACCATCAGAAAGAAAACAGCAAAGTCCACGTGTTTCATGATTAAACCTGTACGGTGCTCCAACCGTTCTATTTTTTTGGCAAAGTTACGTACGGTTCTTTTGAGCATCAACCTTAAAAATAGCAATACCAGAATCAATACGGCAGATTCTATAAGTTGAAGGGTGTGTTCTTGGATATTCATGTTTTTATTTTAGTTGCAGCGAATCCCGCAAGTTTAAGTGTGCGTTGGCATTTTTTTTCCAATAATCACTTTTTATCCTTTTCAGTTTTGTGGCAGTGGTTTTTAAACGCAGCGTATCGTTTTGGTCTGCAGCGTTAATTTCTTCCCACTTTTCGATTTCATAAGGAAATGTACTGTTGAAAAAGAGCATTAATTGCCGCTGTAAATCAGGGTAGTTTAAGGTATATATGGTTATGGAATCACCTTGTTTTAAACTGGCGAAAGCATTATGCTCTTTAATTTCCTTGTGCCTAAGCCTCAAATATTCAAACGAAGGGATGATCATCACATCGCCGGTAGGCAACTCTTCAGGGTTAATTCTTATAAGGTTCCAAAGCTCGTTTTCCAAATAGGTTTTTGGCAAAGAAATTTCTTGGTCAGCTTCGCCTTGAAAATAGGAGTGACTTTCAATTTCAAACTCTGCACGGTTGTTAAGCTGCATATACACTTGTCCGCACCATTCTTGTACACTGTTCGTGATTTTTAGCGGATGTTCCTTTTCGGAAATTGGGCTGAAGGTGCTCGTCATTATTGAGTACGGATAGATGCCGGTATTGAAATTCTTCATTTGGTTCAATTTCATTACAGAAATATTTTCTTCGGAAACATTGTTTGCCTTTACCTGTGCATCGGGCAGAAAATCTTCAGTAACAAAAATATTAACTGCACTTCCTTCACGAATTTCGCCATAGCGCTCCTGCATTAGACTATACGAAGTGATTTCTGCAGTACCGCTGTACCAATATTCTTTAAATTCTTTTGAAATGTTACGCGGTGTTGCGGTTTTGGAGGTTTCTTTTTTAGCTGAAATGGGATGTGAATCACTTTTTTCTTCGGAAGCATTGCAGCCGCTTATCACGTATAAAATAACGAAAAGAGGGATGAATTTGAAAAGGTTCATTATCAGCAGAATTTTGCTCAAAAATAACACAAATTCAACGGTTGGCAATCTGGGTTAACGTTTTATAAACAAGTCGTGTGGGAAGTCCCATAACGTTGAAATAGCAACCTTCAATTTTTTCGATGCCAATGTATCCTATCCACTCCTGAATGCCGTAGCTTCCCGCTTTATCAAAGGGTTTGTAGTTTTTTATGTAGAAATCAATTTCTTCATCGGAAAGCTTCTTGAACCAAACTTTTGTGACATCGTTTACGGTAATCTGAAAATCTTTGGATGTAAAACATACCGAAGTAATGACCTCGTGCATTTCCCCGCTCAAATTTTGAAGCATAGCTTTTGCATTTTCAAAATCTTTTGGTTTTTCAAGCGCTTTTTCGTTTTTCCAAACAATGGTGTCGCTGGTAATGAGAATATCATTTTCGTTCAAATTTGTAAAAACTGATGCTTTAAGTTGTGAAAGATAATCAGTTATTTGTGAGCCAGTTAAATGATTGGGATAGGTTTCCTTAATTTCTTTTACCTTGATGGTATAGTCTAAATTCAATTCCTTGAAAAAAGCTTGCCTTCTGGGCGAACCGGAAGCGAGAATTATGTTGTAGTTTTTCAGTTTTTCGCGAAGCATTTTAAGTTTCTGGTTTCTGAATTCTTGTTTCTATAAAGTTATAAATCGATACAACGGAATAGTGCATATTCCCAAAAACATGATAAATTTTAAGAGTTTTGAAAGCAATCCGTATTCCTTTGGCGTATTCGCATCCCAAGCTTTTATACAAAAATAGAGCAGTGGGGCAACAATGGCAAAGAGAAAGTAAAGCAGCAAAATTTGTTGGCTATACAAATGTTCGTACATATAAAGCACGACCCCCAAAGTGATTAAGACTCCCAAAACAAAAACAATCGTAATGGTTCTTTTTCGTCCTAACGCAATGGGCAATGTATTCATTCCAGCTTTTTTGTCGCCGTTAATGTCTTGTAGGTCCTTTACAATTTCACGAATAAAATTTATGGAAAAGGCAAACAATGCATAATGCAAAAGTATTTTAAAAACAGCCGATTGTCCAGCTTGGTTTTGCGGGGTTATAATTGGAAGCAAATCAAAAAGCGCCACAATTATAAGACTCATAGCAACTAAGGCGGAAACCAAGAGATTTCCAATAAGCAGCATTCCCTTCAAATATGAGGCATAGAGGTAAAGAAGTGCAGAAATACCTATAAAAAGTGCCGCAAAGCCTGGTTTCCCAATAACGTTTGAAAGATAAAAACCTATAGCAACGCCTATAATGTTTAATATTATAAAAAGTCGGTTGGAGTTTCGCTCGGAAATCTTTTTTCCGATTAAAACCTTATTGGGTTTATTGACCTTGTCAATTTCAACATCGTAAATATCGTTAATAATATTTCCGGCTGCCGCAATGCAGAGTGTAGCCATTACCAATAATGAAAACCCAAAATTGTTTAGTGTCGTTTCAACACCAAAGGAAGTGAAAAGACCATATTTAATAAAAATCTGCACTAGGGCTAAAAACAACAGATTTTGATAACGGATGAGTTTTAAATATTCCAAGATTTCAGGCTTTTCGTTGTGAGTTTTGTTTCGGGAATGGGTTAATCATATTTTGCGCTCACACCCTTTGTAGGCATCCACTTTTCCTGAACTTTCAATACTTGCTCAATAACATCCCGAACGCAGCCTTTGCCGCCTTTTTTGTGTGAAACATACTTGGATATTGCCTTGATTTCCTGAACCGCATCCTGCGGACAAGTAGGTAGGCCAACCTTGTGCATAATTTCATAATCGGGAAGATCATCGCCCATAAATAAAGTGTTTTTTGGCTTTAGGTTGTTGGTGTTTAAGTAATCTTCTAAGATTTTGATTTTATTGTGGACTCCCAAAAAGATATCTTTCACGCCCAGATTTTGAAGCCGAATGCGCACGCCTTCATTGGAGCCACCTGAGATAACGCAGACATTAAAACCTTGTTCGACAGCCGTTTTAAGTGCGTAGCCGTCTTTAATGTTCATGGTCCGGAACATTTCACCTTGTGTGTTCACTTGAATTGTACCGTCTGTTAGGACGCCGTCCACATCAAAAATGAAGGTGGTTATGTGTTTTAGATATTCTTTATAGCTTTTTTCCATATTTCTGGCTTAATTGCTCTGTAAATAGTTCGTAGAGTTTTGTGTAAGGACTGTCAGCCAACAAATGTAAATGTTTTTCAATAGTTTTTTTGTCGTTTCTTTTTGCCGGCCCTGTTTGCGCTTCTTCGGGTGAAAGGGTTTTAATTTTTGATGCGGTTTCAGCAATTAGCGGTTTCAGCAAATCAAACGGCAAATCGTCCTCGTTTAAAATTTCACTTCCTATTTCATATAAATGGTTTACGAAATTGTTTACAAACACCGCGGCAAGATGGAGCTTGGCTCTTTTTTCCGAAGAAATTTCAGCTACATTTTTTGAAATGGTTTTGCCCAACTTTTGCAACGTTTCCAAATCGTTGGGGTTTTCAGCTTCTATGCAAATGGGAATCTGTTCAAAATCAATTTCCCGTTGCTTGGAAAAAGTCTGTAGCGGATAGAAGACACCCCGTCGGTTTTTTGAAGAAAGCACGTTCAGTGCAGCGCCGCCCGAAGTGTGGACTACCAATTTATTTTGAAATAAAAGTGATTCGGAAAATGTTGAAATGGCGTCATCGGGAATCCCGATTATATAAACATCTGCATCGGCAATTTTTGATATTTCATCTGTAAACGGAATTTTTTCAAATGGCGAAATCATTTTGACGTAATTTCTGTTAAAGACCTGTTTAACAGAAACTTCAGAACTATTCTTTAAAGCATTGAGTAAATGCGAGTTCACATTTCCGAAGCCTAAGAAAACCACCTTTGTCATAGTGCGAAGTTAGCGGTTTTTAGAAAAAAAGAATAGAGAAAAATGAATAAAGAAAGATGTGATTTAAAATTCTTGTTACTATATAAACTCGTCCTTTCCCTTTTCTTTTAATTTTCAACGAAACACTTTGTGTTTTATCAATTTTATCTCGCCGTCCTGCTCTAGCTGTTTTATGGCACGGATCACAGTTTCAACCCGCTGTCCTGTTAAATCTGCAATTTGTTGACGGGTCAATTCCACTTGGAAAAGTCCATCGGAGCCATATTTTCGTTTTAAAAAATCTATTAGAGCTAAAATACGATGTTCGGGAGGATGTACTGAGATTTCCTTTAAAATGGTAGCCTTGTAATAAAGCCGTTTTGCAAGCGCTTTGGTAAATTTTAGGTTGACTTCGGGGTTTTCGGTAAGCAATTCAAACAATTTTGTTTTACTTAATTTGTAAAGCTGTGTTTGCTTTACGGCAGAAGCGGAGGCCGGATATTTAAAATCACCCAGCAATGGTGGTTCACCGAAGCTTTCCCCATCATAAAAAATACCCTGCACAAATTCTTTTCCCTGTTCGTTAAGATTGAACATTTTTACCTCGCCGGTCTTAATCTGAAAATAGAAATCGGCCCGTCTCTTTTCGTGAAGGATTATTTCCGAAGCATTAATGTTTTCAAGTGTTGCGCTGTAATTCAATAGTAGATTTTCGGGAATCATTTCTTTATGATTTGCCTCATAAAACAAGGCCTGTTTCGCATGGTAAATTTACATCTTAAAATTCAAAACCCTATTTATAATATGAAAACACTTTCAATCAAAACCTTGCAAAAAGAATTTGAGAACGATTTTTACATGTATATTCCGCTGACCATTATTTTGAACAGCTGTATTGGCTCTATTGCCGCTATGACGGCTTAAGTTTGATTTTTCTTAAATCAGTTAACTTTAAGTACTAATCAGAAAGAACAAAAGAGCGGAGTAAGGTTATGTTATACGGTGAAGCTTTTAGACTTCGGCAACATTGATAATCCCCGCTCTTT
>Ga0209344_10001011_pt1 | contig 40839 bp, 36 predicted proteins | sample Cruoilmetagenom6_FD_187293 | JGI IMG/M metagenome (GOLD analysis project Ga0209344, IMG submission 187293) | Oil polluted marine microbial communities from Coal Oil Point, Santa Barbara, California, USA - Santa Barbara Oil Seep Sample 6 (SPAdes)... | ecosystem: Environmental > Aquatic > Marine... | reverse complement strand
CAATACCACGTCGGGCGACATGATGACCGCCCGCGCCAATGCCGCGCGCTGGCGTTCACCGCCCGACAATTCCGGCGGCAGCGCCTTTGCGCGCTCGCTCAGCCCGACCCAGGCGACAAGCTCCTTGAGGTTCGCCGACTCGCCCAACAGGTCGCGCCCCGACACCATCAGCGGCAACGCGATATTGTCGGCCACGCTCATATGATCCAGAAACCGGCAGTCCTGATGCACGACCCCGATCCGCCGCCGGGCCAGCGCGATATCGTCTCGCTGCATCTCGCGCCGATCGGTCCCGAACAGCCGCGCGGTGCCCGAGGTCGGCGTCAGCGCCCCGTAGCACAGCTTCAGAAATGTCGTCTTGCCCGCGCCGGACGGGCCGGTCAGGAAATGGAACGACCCCGGCTGAAGCTCCAGCGAAATGTCGCTCAACAGATCACCGCCGCCATAGCTGTAGGCCACGTTCTCAAGCTCGATCAAACCGGTCCCTCCGCACACCCGCCCCTACATGCCTCAGAGGACACACATGTGCAATGTTTCCACGCGCCAAATCGTTTGGCCTTTCGCGACAGGGCTTTAGCCCCTATGGTAATCGCAAAGCAAACAGGCTGAAAACCGCCGGCGCGGCGACAGGTGTGGAATATGCGGCTGACATGCCCGAATTGCGGCGCACAATACGAAGTGCCCGACGAAGTGATCCCCGTGGCGGGGCGCGATGTGCAGTGCTCGAACTGTGGCGATACGTGGTTTCAGCACCATCCCGATCATATGCCCGAAACGCGCGTCTCGGACGAACCCGATGACGCGTCCGCCACATGGGACAACGAAGCCGAATACGAGGCCGAACCGGAGCCCGCGCCCGAGCCCCATCCCGAGCCTGCGACCGAAGATCCCGCCGCGCCGCCGCGCCGCGAAATCGACCCGGCCGTCCGCGACCTTCTGCGCGAAGAGGCCGAGCGCGAGGCACAGGCCCGCGCCGCCGAAAGCGCCGGTGATCTCGAAACCCAGCCCGATCTGGGGCTCGAGTCCCAATCCGCCCCCGAGGATCTGCGCGGTCAGGAGGCCAGGGCGCGCATGGCCCGCCTGCGTGGCGAACCCGAGCCCCGCCCCGCCGACCCGGACCCCAAGGAAGACATCGACCCGGATTCGCGCCGCAACCTGCTGCCCGATATCGACGAGATCAATTCCTCCCTCGAACACACGCCCGAACGCGACGAGGACATGTCCACCACGGATGCGGAACTGGCCCGGCGTGCGAGCGGCGGAGGATTTCGTCGCGGGTTCCTCTGGGCGGTTCTGCTCTTCGTGATCCTGACGCTGGTCTACATCTTCGCGCCGCAGATCGCCGGGCTCACGCCCGCGCTCGAAGCGCCGATGACGGCCTATGTGAACATGGTGAACGATCTGCGCATCCTTCTGCAGCAGACGGTTCTGTCCTTCCTGCAATGACAATTCCGGCGGGTTGACCGCGGTGTCCGATGCGGTTCTGCGTCCGGCCTGCGGCCTCAGAACCGGTCAAGCAGGCGCTTGAGGTAATCCAGCTCCACATCCGGGCGCGCGCCCTCGCCCGAGCGACGGCGGATCTCGTCCAGCAATTCGCGCGCGCGGCGATAGACATCCTCGCCCTGCAACAGCGAATCCTGCGTGCCGACCTGCCCGCCCTGACCGGCGCGCCGCCCCAGCGGGTCCGATTCCTGCTGACCGACATCGCCACGGGCCTGACCCTGGCCGCCCTGTTGCTGTCGCTGGTTCTCGGCCAATGCCTCGCCAAGGCTGCGCATCCCTTCGCGCAGTGCCTCCATCGCCTCAGACTGCCTGTCCAGCGCCTCGGGCAGGTCATTGCCGCGCAGTGCCTGTTCGGCGCCGTCCATCGCGCGATCCGCCCTTTCCAGCGACTCGCGCGCCGCGTCTCCGGCCTCGCCGCCGCCGGGCAGGTTGCCCCTCTGGCGTTCCAGTTCCTCGCGCAGCGCCTGTTGCCGGTCGGCAAGCGACCCCGCCCCGCCCTGCTCGGCCTGACGTTGGCCATCACCCTGGCCCGGCTGGCTGCCCTGGCCCTCGCCCTGCTGACCCTGAGGCTGGTGGCCCTGGCCACGGCCCTGACCGCCATCTCTGCCCTCGTTGCCCTGGCTTTCGCCCGCCTGCGCGTTGGGGTTGAACTGCTCCTGAAGGTCGCGGAACGCCTCGTCCGACAGGCCTTGCTGATTGCGCAGCGTCTCGGCCAGCCCTTCCATCGCCTGCTGGCCGGGGTTCTGGCCCTGCTGGCCGCTCTGGCCTTCGGTTACGCGCATGTTCTCCATCATCTGCTGGAACTGCTCCAGCGCCTCCTGCGCCTCGGCCATGCGGCCCTGTTCCATCAGTTCCTGGATGCGGTCCATCATGTCCTGCAGATCCTGCTGGGTCATGCGCATGGCATTCTCCGGCATCTGCTGTTGTTCGCCACCGTTCTGCTGGTTTTCGCGCTGCGCCTGCTGCATCTTCTGGCGCATGTAATCGTCGGTCGCGTCGCGCAGTTCCTGCATCAGGCGCGCGATCTCTTCTTCGGTGGCGCCGTTCTTCATCGCCTCGCTCAACCGCTCCTGCGCCGCGCGCATCCGCTCCAGCGCATCGCCGATATCGCCCTCTTCCAGCACCAGCGCCAGATCCCACAGCGCCTCGGCGATCCCGTCCTGCGCCTCGCTGTCCAGGCTGTCATGGCGCACCAGCGTTTCCAGCCGCCGCAGGATCACCCGCAGCCGTAAATATGCGGTTTCGGACCGGAACAGCCCCGGATCGGGCTGATAGGACACCGCCCGCAGAACCTGCGCCACCCGTTTGCCATTGGCCTTCGCCCATAACAGGTCTCGCCGCTGTTCGATCACCGCCGCCGCCAGCGGATCAAAGAACCGCCGCGCGGGCAGCGTCATCTTTTCCGGCAGGCTCTGCCCCACCTGATCGCGCGCATCGCGCACCTCCAGCTCCAGGGTCACCGGCAGATGCGCCCAGGGGTGCTGCGACAGGTTCTCGATCAAGGTCTCGGTGAACTCTGCCCGGTCGCCGGTGATCGGCATCGGCAGGTCCAGTTCGATCGGCGCGCGCGGGTCCGGCTCGGCGGTCAGCCCGTGGCGGCGCTCCATCTCGGCCATGTCCAGCCGAAACACCGCCCGGCCCCCGGTCACGCCATAATCATCCGCTGCCGTGAATGGCTGGCTCATCTGCCCGTCAAAGCTGGTTTCGACACCGCTTTGCAGGATCTGCACGCTTGGCCCGGCATCCGGCAAGGCCGTGATCTCCCAGCTCCGGCCGCCCGGCCCGTCGATCGACAGCGTCCCGTCCTGCGCCAGATCGAATCCTTGCTCCGGGCTCGTGGCGGGTTCCACTTCACCGATGCGCCCCGATACGGTCTCGGCCACGCTCAACGCGCCGACCTCGCCATAAAGACGCAAGGTCACGCGGCTGCCCTGCGGGGCGGCGATCTTGCCCTTCTGATCGTTGAGATAGAGGCTGGGCAGACCGGTATAGGCAGGCGGCTCGATCCAGCCCTCCCAGGTCGGGCCGGTCGCCAGTGCCGCCCCGCCACCCGGCGCCATCCCGGCCACGGTGCCGACCCGCCAGATCGACCCGAACATCAGCGCCACCACCAGCCCCAGCAGCGCCACATAGCGCAGCCCGAACGGGTCGCGCGCCGACAGGCGCAGGTCAGGCTCGACCGCCCGCGCGCTCGCCGCGCGTTCTGCCATGCGTTCCTGGTGCGCGCGCCACAACGCCTCGGACCCGGCGTCGCCCATGCCCACCGCCTGCGCATCCGCCAGCGCCGTCAGAGGATGCCCCGGCAGGCTTTCGTCGATCCGCGCCAGCGCCGCCTCGCGCGTGGGCCAGCGAAACGCCCGAAAACCCTGAACGGCAAACAGCAGGACCGCCAGCAGCGTCACCACCATCGCCCCCCAGACCACTTCCAGCGGCATCAGGTCATGCAGGCCCAGCAGCAGCACCGCCGCCACCGCCGCCACCAGCGACCAGAGCGGCCAGAACGCGCGCACGACCCGCTCCGCGATCAGCCCCGCCCATGTCAGGGTCAGGGGCCGCCGCAGCCGGTTCAGCACCGGGGTCAGGGGTGAGGATTGCCTCGCCATGCTCCGCTTCGCTCCGGGGCGTGACGCGCCCACCGCGTCACAGCCATTCGGGAATGGTATCTCGATTTATGATCTCGTCAAAGCTCGGCCGCGCCCGGATGACGGCGAATTGATGCTCATGGACCAGAACCTCGGGCACCAGCGGGCGCGTATTGTATTCACTCGACATCACCGCGCCATAGGCACCCGCGCTGCGAAACGCCACGAGATCCCCCGCCGCCAGCGGCGGCAGCATCCGCGCCTTGGCGAATGTATCCCCCGATTCGCAGACCGGCCCCACCACGTCATAGGGCGCCTGCTCGGCCCCCGGCGCGGGCTCTCTGACCGGCACGATATCGTGATAGGCATCATACATGGCCGGGCGAATGAGATCGTTCATCGCCGCATCCAGGATCAGGAAATCGCGCCCCTCCCCGGATTTGAGGTAAATCACCTCGCTCACCAGTATCCCGGCATTCCCCGCCACCAGCCGCCCCGGCTCGATCTCAAGCTCACACCCCAGGTGTCCCAGCGTGTCCTTGATCAGCTGGCCGTATTCCGTGGGCAGCGGCGGCGCCTCGTTCGAACGCGTATAGGGAATGCCCAGCCCCCCGCCCAGGTCGAGCCGCCGGATGTCATGCCCATCGGCCCGCAGCATCCCGGTCAGCTCCGCGACCTTCTCATAGGCCTGCCGGAACGGCTCCAGATCGGTCAGCTGGCTGCCGATATGCACGTCGATCCCGACCACCTCCAGACCCTTCAGGGCGGCGGCCTCGGCATAGACCTCGCGCGCCCTTGCGATCGGAATGCCGAACTTGTTCTCGCTCTTGCCGGTCGCGATCTTGGCATGGGTCTTCGCATCCACATCGGGGTTCACCCGCAGCGTGATCGGCGCGCGCAGACCCAGCGAAAGCGCCACCTCGTTGAGCGCCACCATCTCGGGCTCGCTCTCGACATTGAACTGCCGGATACCGCCTTCCAGCGCCTGGCGCATTTCCTCGCGGGTCTTGCCGACGCCGGAAAACACGATCCGCTCGCCCGGCACGCCCGCAGCCCTGGCGCGGGCATATTCCCCACCCGAGACCACATCCATCCCGGCGCCCAGCGCCGCCAGCGTTTTCAGGATCGCCTGATTGCTGGCCGCCTTCATGGCATAGCAGACAAGGTGATCCACACCCTCCAGCGCCTCGTCGAACAGGCGGAAATGACGGCTCAGCGTCGCCGTGGAATAGCAATAGAACGGCGTGCCCACCGCGGCCGCGATCTCGGCCACCGGCACATCCTCGGCATGAAGCGCGCCGCCGCGGTAAAGAAAATGATCCATCTGCTCGCGCCTTCATCCCGCCTCGGGACACCGCGCAGCACACCTGCCTTGCGCTGATCGTCCCGGCTTCATCGTTCCAAAAATACTCATAACGCCACGCCTGACCACAGGCGCGCCCTAAAGGGTCGCGCCCGCATGCACGCTGACGCGGCCACTGATCCAATCCGCTCCGGGCTTCTCCGCCCCGCTCTCGGTCCTTGTGACCTTGTCCTTTTCCTTGTCCCGCGTCGGACGGATCGGCTCGCCATCGGCGCCGCATCCCGCCAGCACCGCCAGCACCAACACACTCAGCATCCATTTCATGTCAGCACCTCCTTCCAGCGTGCGATCTGCGCGCGCACCTGTTCCGGCGCCGTGCCGCCATAGCTCATGCGAGACGCCACCGAGTTATGCACACCCAGCACATCATAGACCGAGGCGTCGATTTCGCCATGCACCGATTGCATCTCCTCAAGGCTCAGATCCGGCAGGTCGCACCCCTTCGCCTCGGCCTTCGCCACAAGGCTCCCGGTGACATGATGCGCCTCGCGGAACGGCATGCCCAGAACCCGCACCAGCCAGTCCGCGAGGTCGGTCGCGGTGCTGAACCCGCTGCCGGCCGCCGCCTCCAGCGCGGCGCGCTGCGGGGCCATGTCGCGCACCATGCCTTCCATCGCGGCCAGCGCCAGCATCAGGTTGTCGGCAGCGTCAAAGACCTGCTCCTTGTCCTCCTGCATGTCCTTGGAATAGGCCAGCGGCAGCCCCTTCATCACCGTCATCAGCGCGACATTCGCGCCGAAGATCCGCCCGATCTTGGCCCGGATCAGCTCGGCGGCGTCGGGGTTCTTCTTCTGCGGCATGATGCTCGATCCGGTGGAAAACCGGTCTGACAGCGCCACGAAACGGAACTGCGCCGACGACCAGATCACCAGCTCCTCGGCAAAGCGGCTCAGATGCATCGCACAGATGCTGGCCGCCCCCAGGAACTCCAGCGCGAAATCCCGGTCACTGACCGCATCCAGCGAATTCGCCGAAGGGCGGTCGAACCCAAGCTCCTTCGCCGTCATCTCGCGGTCGATGGGAAAGCTCGTGCCGGCCAGCGCCGCCGCACCCAGCGGGCATTCGTTCATCCGCACCCGCGCATCGCGCACCCGTCCCAGGTCACGGGCGAACATCTCGACATAGGCCATCATGTGATGGCCCCAGGTGACGGGCTGCGCGGTCTGCAGATGGGTGAATCCCGGCATTACCCAATCCGCCCCGGCCTCGGCCTGCCCCAGAAGCGCGCCGATTAATGCCTTCAGCCCGGCTTCGGTGGCGTCCAGCTGATCGCGCACCCAGAGGCGGAAATCGGTTGCCACCTGATCATTGCGCGACCGCCCGGTATGCAGGCGCCCCGCCGGATCGCCGATGATCGCCTTCAGCCGCGCCTCGACATTCATGTGGATGTCTTCCAGCGCGGTGGAAAATTCGAACCGCCCCTCCTCGATCTCTGACAAGACCGTGAGCAGCCCTTCCCTCATCGCCTCGGCATCACTATCACTGATGATACCCGTGGCCGCCAGCATGGCGGCATGGGCGCGCGAGCCGGCGATATCCTGTGCCGCAAGCCGCCTGTCGAATCCGATCGAGGCGTTGATCGCCTCCATGATCGCATCCGGCCCGGCGGCAAAACGGCCGCCCCACATCTGGTTCGAGGTCGTGTCAGTCATGTCTCAGCCCTTCGGAGGGAAAATGAACTTCATTCGTTTCGTCATCCTTTATATGGCGCTCGCACTCGGTGCAAACGCCGCCATCGCCGATAATTCCGCGCTCGAGGCCCTGCGCGAAGGCGACATGAAGAAACTGACCTTCCACAGCAGCCCGCAGGCGGTTTCCCAAACACCCTTCGAACACGCCGATGGCGGCACCGGCACATTGGCCGACTTCCAGGGCAAGCATGTGGTGCTGAACTTCTGGGCCACCTGGTGCGCGCCCTGCCGCAAGGAAATGCCCATGCTCTCCGAGTTGCAGACCGAACTGGGCGGCGACTCCTTCGAGGTCGTGACCCTCGCCACCGGCCGCAACGCTCTCCCGGCGATGAAAAAGTTCTTCGACGAGATCGGCGTCGACAACCTGCCGCTCCATCGCGACCCCAAAAGCGCCATCGCCCGCGAGATGGGAGTCTTCGGCCTGCCCATCACCGTGATCCTCGACCCCGACGGGCAGGAGATCGCCCGCCTCCAGGGCGACGCCCACTGGAACTCCGACAGCGCCAAGGCGATCCTCACCACGCTGATCTCCGGCGGGTCCTGATTCGACGACCCCTTGTCCCGGCCCCGCGCGGCGGCACCCGTCGGGCGCCGCCGCGCGGGGCAATGAACGGCTGTTTGCAGGGCAGAAATTGGCCAAGGCGCGGGTTTTGTACATATTCTCGGCGCGACCTTCCGTTTTCGGTACAAAACCCGCGTACAAAACGGACGTTTTGTACACCACGCAACCCTTGCCGCAGGGGCGCGAATTCCCTAAAGCCTGCCCATGCTCGATGATGCAAAAGATATCCATCCGCTCTTTTCCGGTGCCCCCTCAAGCACCGAGTTCAAGAAGCTTCGTAAACGCATCGTGCGCCAGGCCCGCGAGGCGATCGAGCAATTCGGCATGGTCGAAAAAGGCGCCCGCTGGCTGGTCTGCCTCTCTGGCGGCAAGGACAGCTACACGCTCCTCGCCGTGCTGCATGAACTGCAATGGCGCGGCCTGCTGCCGGTCGATCTACTGGCCTGCAATCTCGATCAGGGCCAACCCGGCTTCCCGGCCACCGTGCTGCCGGAGTTCCTTGAAAAAATGGGGGTTCCGCACCGGATCGAGTATCAGGACACCTATTCCATCGTGGTCGACAAGGTGCCGCAGGGCCGGACCTACTGCGCGCTCTGTTCGCGTCTTCGGCGCGGCAACCTGTATCGGATCGCCCGTGAAGAGGGCTGTTCCGCGGTCATTCTGGGCCACCACCGGGACGACATTCTCGAGACCTTTTTCATGAACCTCTTTCACGGCGGACGGCTGGCAACCATGCCGCCCAAGCTGTTGAATGAAGAGGGCGATCTTCACGTTTGCCGCCCCCTCGCATTCGTGGCCGAGGATGATTGCGAAAAATTCGCGAAATCAATGGGTTATCCCATCATCCCCTGTGATCTGTGCGGATCTCAGGACGGTTTGCAGCGCCAGCAGGTCAAACGGATTCTCGACGGCTGGGAGGCCAACAGCCCCGGTCGCCGCCAGGTCATGTTCCGCGCCCTGATGAACGCCCGCCCCTCCCACCTCCTCGACCCAAAGCTCTTTGATTTCATGGGCTTGACCCGCGGCGCCCCGCCCGAGGATGCCAATCCGGATGCCTTGCCGCGCTTGCGTTGAATGGTCTCAGGTGGGCATCTCGGCATGGCCCGAACCCCTGTTTTCCCTGAATCCCCTTGACCTTTGGCCGCTCACTCTGTTGAACCGCGGTGACTGCAAACATACGGGTGGCACCCTTCGATGAACGATCAGAACAAGAACCTAATCCTCGCGACCGCCTTGAGCTTCATCGTCATCCTGGTGTGGTTTCTCCTGTTCCCGCCCCCCGAACCCGCGCCACAGGACAATCTGACCGCCCCTGAAACCGTTCAGGGCGATACCACCCTGCCCGATACCGCAAGCGCCCCGGCCACCGCCGCCGCGCCCCCGACCGCCACTGGCGAAGCCCCCGCCGCATCCACCGCCGCAGCCGATTCCGAGCCCTCGGACGCGCCGCGCGTGCCGATCTCGACGCCAAGCCTGAAAGGCTCGATTTCGCTCGAAGGCGGCCGCATCGACGAACTTGCCTTGCGCAACTACCGTGAAACGCTCGAACCCGATGCCGACATCGTCACGCTCCTGTCCCCGGTCGGCAGCAGCCAGCCCTATTATGCCTTGTTCGGCTGGGCGCCGGGCCAGGGCCTGACACCCGAGACCGTCCCCGGCGCGAACACCCTGTGGGAGGTTCAATCCGGTGACGAACTGACACCGGACTCACCGCTGACGCTGGTCTGGGACAATGGCGAAGGCCTGGTGTTCCGCCGCGAAATCAGTGTTGACGAGAAGTTCATGTTCACGGTCACCCAATCGGTCGAGAACACTGGCAATGCCGAATCCACGCTGGCGCCATATGGGATTCTGGCCCGTCATGGTAAGCCCGTGGATTTGAAGAATTTCTTCATCCTGCACGAAGGCGGCATCAGCATGGTCGATGGCGAGCTGTCCGAAATAGACTATGACGATTTTGAACCCGCCACCAATCATCAGCCTGTCGCGGTCGCCGAAACCGGCTGGACCGGCTTTACCGACCACTACTGGATGACGACCCTGGTGCCCGGAGAAGGTGACGCGCAATTCACCACCTTCGAGGATACCCGCCGCAACATTTATCAGACCACGGCCAAGCAAAGCACCAAGACGCTCGCGCCGGGCACAAGCATCACCGTCTCCACCCGTCTTTTTGCCGGGGCCAAGGAATGGGACACGATCCGCGATTACCAGAACGAGCAGGGAATCGACCGGTTTCTCGACTCCATCGACTGGGGTTGGTTCTTCTTCCTTACCAAGCCGATCTTCGCCGTTCTGCATTGGCTGAACGCCACGTTTGCGAGCCTGGGCCTGACCGGTTCTATGGGCTGGGCGATCATCGCTCTGACACTGCTGATCAAGGCGATTCTTATGCCGCTGGCGTACAAGTCCTACGTCTCGATGGCGAAGATGAAGGAACTCCAGCCGCAGATGGAGAAGATCAAGGAATCCGCCGGCGACGACCGCCAGCGGCTTCAGAAAGAGATGATGGAGCTTTACAAGAAGGAAAAGGTGAACCCGGCCTCGGGCTGTCTGCCAATCCTTCTGCAGATCCCGATTTTCTTCTCGCTCTACAAGGTGATCTTCGTCACGCTCGAACTGCGCCACGCCCCCTGGATCGGCTGGATTCGCGATCTTTCGGCGCCGGATCCGTCGTCGCTGTATAACCTCTGGGGAATTCTTCCTTGGGGCACGCCCGAGCCCGGCTCAGTGCTGGCGCTGATCTTCATCGGCATCCTGCCGTTGCTTCTGGGGATCTCGATGTGGCTTCAGCAGAAGTTGAACCCGGCGCCCACCGATCCGACGCAGCAGATGATCTTTGCCTGGATGCCTTGGGTGTTCATGTTCATGCTGGGCAGCTTCGCCAGCGGGCTGGTGATCTACTGGATCGCCAACAACACGATCACGTTCACGCAGCAATATCTGATCATGCGCAGTCAGGGTTACAAACCCGATGTCCTTGGCAACATCCTGTCCAGCCTGAAGCGCAAGCCGAGACCGGACCAGAAATGACCGGGCGGGTCACGGCCCTCTGGCGTCACCCGATCAAGGGTCACGGGCGCGAGACCATGGATCGCGTCACCATGACCAAAGGCCAGACGATGCCGTGGGATCGACGATGGGCCGTGGCGCATGAATTGTCCAAGGCCGATGACAGCGCCTGGTCGCCCTGCGCGAACTTCTCAAGCGGGGCCAAGATTGGTGCGCTGATGGCGATCAACGCCAAGGTGAATGAAACGACGGGGATGGTCACTCTCACCCACCCGGAACTGCCCGACCTCGTCTTTGATCCGGACCGCGAGCAATATGCCTTTCTCGATTGGGTGCGCCCTATCATGCCCGCGAACCGCGCGCAGTCGGCACGAATCCTGCGTGTCGAGGGCCGGGGCATGACCGATACGGACTACCCCTCGATCAGCCTCATCAACACCGCGTCCAACGACGTCATGAGCGAAACAATGGGGCAGGATATCTCCAGCTTGCGCTGGCGGTGCAATATCCATGTCTCGGGCTTCGCGCCCTGGGAAGAATTCGACTGGGTCGGAAAGTCGATCCGCGTCGGCAGCGTCGAGATCGCCATCCGCGAGCCGATCCGCCGTTGCCTTGCCACCACAGCCAACCCGGCCACGGGAGAGCGCGATGCCGACACGCTCGGCACGCTCAACAGCCATTTTGGACATCAGGATTTCGGCGTCTATGGCGAGGTCGTCAAGACCGGAGAGATCGCACTTGGCGATCCGGTCGAGGTTCTGTGATGGCGCTTCCGTTTCCTGTCGCCGACGAACCCGACGAGATCACCGCCGAGCGCGGGCGCAAGATGTTTGCCGGTCCTGTCGAATTCCTGAAAGGTGTCGTCGCCATGTCCGGCCTGCCGGCAAGCGACCGGATCGAGGTCTGTTTCGCAGGCCGCTCAAATGTCGGAAAAAGTTCTCTGATCAATGCGTTGACGGGGCGAAAGGCGATTGCACGCGCGTCGAACACGCCGGGCCGCACGCAAGAGATCAACTATTTCACCCTGGGCGAGAACCACTACCTCGTCGACCTTCCCGGCTATGGCTATGCCAATGCGCCGCTGGACAAGGTCGCGACGTGGCAGGCCCTTTTGAAGCGGTACCTGTCCGGGCGCCAGAACCTGCGCCGCGCCTTTGTGCTGATCGACGCGCGCCACGGGATCAAGTCGGTGGATGAAGAGATCATGACCCTCCTCGACAGCGCGGCAGTCACCTTTCAATGCGTGCTGACCAAGGCCGACAAGATCAAGGCCGCCGAGCGTGACAAGGTGCTCGATCAGGTGCGCGGCAAGCTGGCGGCCCACCCCGCCGCCTTCCCGGAACTGATCCTGACCTCCAGCGAGAAAGGCGACGGTATCGCCACCCTGCGCGCTGTGATCGCCACGCTGGAATAACCGATCCGCCGAATAGCGTCAGGAAAATCTCTTGAAGGCGGGCGCGCTTACGGGGATAACCCGGTGGACCTGAGGACCGGCAAGATGAAGAAACGTCAGATGAATCGCGACTGGATCGCCACCGCCCGTACCCTTTCCGAAGCGCTGCCTTATCTGCAACGCTATGATGGCTCTATTGTCGTCATCAAGCTTGGCGGCAACGCGATGGGCAGCGACGAGGCGATGGATACCTTCGCGCGCGATGTGGTGTTGATGCAGCAGGTCGGGGTCAATCCGGTGATCGTGCATGGCGGTGGGCCGATGATCAACCAGATGCTCGACAAGCTGGACATCAAGTCGGATTTCGTTGGCGGCAAGCGGGTGACCGACGAGGCCACGATTGAAGTCGTCGAAATGGTATTGTCGGGTCGTGTGAACAAGCGGATCGTGCAGGCGATCAATGCTCAGGGCGGCAAGGGCGTGGGCCTGTCGGGCAAGGATGCGAGCCTGATCACCTGTGATCCGGCGGACCCCGCGCTTGGCCTGGTCGGCAACCCATCCGAGATCAACACCTCGATCCTGCATACCCTGTTCAACGACGACGCGATCCCGGTGATCGCGCCGCTTGGCGCGGGTCGCAATGGAGAGACATTCAACATCAACGGTGACACCGCAGCCGGGGCGATCGCGGCGGCGCTGAAGGCGGATCGCCTTCTTTTGTTGACCGATATCGACGGTGTGCGCGACGAGTCTGGCGAGGTTGTGACCGAGCTCACGGCCGATCAGATCCGCCAGATGACGCGCGAGGGAACTATCTCGGGAGGGATGATACCCAAGACCGAGACCGCACTGGCGGCGATCGATGGCGGGGTGCGGGCGGTGGTCATTCTGGACGGGCGCGCGCCGAATGCGGTGTTGCTGGAACTCTATACCGAACATGGCGCAGGGTCGCTGATCCGGCCCAGATAGGACACCGACATGATGCTGCAAGACATTGAAAATCATGTGGAAAAGCAGCATCTGACGATTTTTGGCGGCGTCAACGACGACCTTGCCGAAGGCATCCGGACATTGCTGCTTCTGGGGCCGCTGGAACCGGGGTTCTGGGCGTGTTTCACTGGCTCGCAGGAGTACGGCGACGGGCGCGCTGATCCATTGGACCGCTGGTCCGAGAGGGTTATTGGTGATCTGGCCAACACATTGAACGCAAAGGCGTTTTTTCCGTTCGGCGGACCGCCGCATCAGCCATTCGTGCAATGGGCGCAGGCGAGCGGGAGGGCGCATGTGTCGCCGGTGGGACCGCTGGTGCATGACGCGGCGGGTTTGATGCTCTCCTATCGGGGGGCGCTTGGCTTTGCGGAGGTGATCGCATTGCCCGATCCGCCGCCAAACCCTTGCGATACTTGCGAAGACCGCCCTTGCCTGAGCGCCTGCCCGGTCGGGGCTTTGGGGCAGGCCCCCTATGATGCAGCCACTTGTCGGACGCATCTGAGAGACCCTGAAAATATATGTATGTCAAAGGGTTGCCTTGTGCGGCGGGCCTGTCCGGTCAGTCAGTCCCACGGTCGGCGGGAGGAGCAGTCGGCATTTCATATGAGGGCGTTCAGATGAGACGAGTTATCCTGATGCGGCATGCGAAATCGAGCTGGGGGCAGCCCGGCCTGGCGGATCACGCGAGGCCGCTGAATGAGCGTGGAAAACGCTCGGCGAGGGCGCTTGGCGAATGGTTGAGGAGGCGAACTTTCTTGCCTGATCAAATACTTAGCTCAACTTCGCGGCGCACGCGGGAGACCTGTGAGCGCCTTGGGTTCGAGGTGGAGACGCGGTTTCTGGATTCGCTTTATCATGCTGAGCCCGATGATCTGCTGGGCGCACTGCAACAGGGCGAAGGGGAGTGCGTGCTGGTGTTGGGCCACAATCCGGGCATCGGCGATTTTGCACAGGATATAGTGGATACGCCGCCCGACCACGCAAGATTTGCCGATTTCCCGACCGGCGCCACGCTGGTCGTCGACTTCGATATTGACGACTGGAGCGCCCTGACCCCCGGCACAAGGGGCCATGTGGCGGGTTTTGTGGTGCCCCGCGAACTGGTGGGTTGAGCGTACAAATCGTCCGTTTTGTACGGCGGTTTTGTACGCAATTCGCCAATCCGGGCGACAGATCCGTACAGAACCCGAAAATCACCCCCCAAGCGACGAAAAACGCGGCCCCCGAAGGAGCCGCGCCGATGCCGGTCAATGCGCCGGATTCAGTGTCCGAGGATCTGGCTGAGGAACAGCTTGGTCCGTTCGGATTTCGGGTTGTTGAAGAACTCTTCGGGTTCGTTCTGTTCGACGATCTGACCCTGGTCCATGAAGATCACCCGGTTGGCCACCTGACGGGCGAAGCCCATCTCGTGGGTGACGCAAAGCATGGTCATCCCCTCTTCGGCAAGTTCGATCATGGTGTCGAGCACTTCCTTGATCATCTCCGGATCGAGCGCCGAGGTCGGTTCGTCGAAGAGCATGATCTTGGGCATCATGCAGAGCGAGCGGGCGATGGCGACGCGCTGCTGCTGACCGCCCGAAAGCTGGCCGGGGTACTTGTTGGCCTGCTCGGGGATCTTGACCTTTTCGAGGAAGTGCATCGCCGTCTCGACCGCCTCGCGGCGGGGCACCTTGCGCACCCAGATCGGCGCGAGGGTGCAGTTTTCGAGAATGGTCAGATGCGGGAACAGGTTGAAGTGCTGGAACACCATCCCGACCTCCGAGCGGATCCGGTCGATGTTCTTGAGGTCGTTGGACAACACCGTCCCGTCCACCACGATCTTGCCCTTCTGGTGTTCCTCGAGGGCGTTGATGCAGCGGATCAGCGTGGATTTCCCCGACCCCGAGGGGCCGGCGATGACGATGCGCTCGCCCTCGTAGACGGTGAGGTCGATGTCGCGCAGCACATGGAAGGCGCCGAACCATTTGTTCATGCCGGAGATTTCGACGGCGATCTCTTCCGAGACTTGCATTTTGGAGCGGTCGATATTGCGATCGGTAGCCAGATCAGACATTGACGTGATCCTTTCTTAACGATGTCCGGTCTGAAGCTTGCGCTCCAGCCACATGGAGTAACGGGACATGCCGAAGCAGAAGATGAAGAACAGCAGGGCGATGAAGGCGAACAACTCCCAGTAGATGCCGTTCCATTCGGCGTTGGAGCGAATGCCCTGCGACAGGCCGATCGGGTCCAGCAGGCCGATGATCGACACCAGCGTCGTGTCCTTGAAGACGCCGATGAAGGTCGAGACGATACCGGGAATCGCGATCTTGAGCGCCTGGGGCATGATGATCAGCCGCTGCGCCTGCCAGTAATTGAGGCCAAGGCTGTCGGCGCCCTCATACTGACCCTTGGGCAAGGCGGCGAGACCACCACGGACCACCTCGGCGTTATAGGCCGAGGCGAAGATCGTGACCATGATCATGACCCGCACGATGATGTCGAAATCGGTGCCCGGCGGCAGGAAGTAGTTCAGCAGCACCGACGCCACGAAGAGAAGCGTGATCAACGGCACGCCGCGGATAGTTTCGATGAATCCGACGCAGAGCGATTTGACGATCAGCAGGTCAGACCGCCGCCCGAGCGCCAGAACGACGCCGATGGGCAGCGACAGCCCGATCGCCACGACCCCAAGCAGCACCGCCAACATGAAGCCGCCGAATTCACGGCTTTGTACTTCGGGCAGCGCGATGGGGATCAGATCGGCCAGGATCGGGGTGACGAAGCCAGAGAGCACCATCCACCACAGCAGGGCCGCCAGGACCGAGACGATGACCGAGGCCAAAGAGCCCATCACCGACGGCCCGTATTTCAGGACCGCGAACAGGATGACGAAGCCAATGGCGGCGCTGACCGGCACCCAGATTGACCCGCCCCACATCAGCCAGGGCATCAGGAACGGATAGGCCACCGTCACGACCAGCAACGGGCGCGGCGCCTTGTCGAACAACACCGGTGCCAGCGCGACGAACAGCAGCACGAGCGCCAGGTTGGGCCGGAAATAGGACGGCAGCCATGCCTCGGCGGGCGGTTCAGTCACGGTAGCATCAGGCGCGAAAGGATAGGGCGGGTAGAAGCCGTAAAGCAGTTGCAGCCAGCGATCCTTGATCACCGCCCAGCAGGCGTGACCGTGGGACTCGCCCCAGGTCGCCTTCGCAATCTCGCGGCATTCGCTGAGCGATCCCGCATCCCAGACCGATTGGAACGTCCAGGGGACGATTCCCGACAGGATGTAGTAGATGAACAGCAGCGACAGGATTGTCAGGATCGAGTTGAGCCAGCCCGAGAACAGGTTGGCGCGCATCCACCCGATGACACCGACCTCGGAGGCGGGCGGCGTTTTTTCGGGCAGCATTTCTGTGCGGACGAATTGGTGTTCTGACATCTTACCGCTCCACCAGTTTGACACGGTTGTTGTACCAGTTCATGACCGCCGAAATGATCAGCGAAATGACCAGGTAGACCAGCATGAGAAGCAGCACGCATTCCAGCTCGCGGCCGGTCTGGTTCATGGTGATCCCGCCAAGCGTGCCGGTGATATCCATGTAGCCGACCGCGATGGCGAGCGAGCTGTTCTTGGTCAGGTTCAGGTATTGAGAGATCAGCGGGGGAATGATGACCCGCAGCGCCTGTGGCAGCACCACGAGGCGCATGATCCGCCCCGGACGAAGCCCGAGCGCGGAGGCTGCCTCGGTCTGGCCGTGGCTGATGGCAAGGATGCCGCCGCGCACGATCTCGGCCACGAAGGCCGCGGTATAGAGCGACAGCGCCAGCCAAAGAGCGATCAGCGAGTTGCGCAGATGGGTGCCGCCCTGGAAGTTGAACCCCTTGAGAGCGGGATAGCCGAAGTGGAACCCGAGAGCGACCAGCAGGATCGCCACCGGGACAAGCATCAGCCCGAGATTGATATACCATGTGGTCGGGCGCAGGCCGGTGGCGTTCTGGATCCGCTCGGCGCGGGCGGTGACCTTGCGGACGGCAAGGACCGACAGGACGAGAACCGTGATAATGGCGATGAGGTCGAGCGAGACATCCATGCGGAAGCTGGATTGCCCGAACAGGTGGATGTCGCCCAGCGTGCGCGAAAACAGCGGTTCGGGAACGTAGACGCCGCGATTGGTGATGGCGACGCTGTCGAAGATCTTCATCGTGGCGGCGGGATCGTCGCCGCGAAAGGCGCTTGGCTGCGGCAGACTTTCGATCAGGATCGCCATCGCTAGAAGGATCCAGAGCAGCAGCGGCACGTTGCGGAACATTTCCACGTAGACGGTCATGATCCGCGCGACCAGCCAGTTCTTGGACAGGCGCAGCACCCCGATAAGGACACCGATGATGGTGGCGGTGACACATCCGAGAACGGCGACGACCAGCGTGTTCAGGAGCCCGATGAAGGACGCCCGCAGGTGCGAGTCCTGGTTGTCGTATTCAATGAGTGTCTGGTTGATGTCATAGCCGGCGGCTTCGTGGAAGAATCCGAATTCGATCGGTTTCCCAAGCGCGGCAAGGTTCTGGATCGTGTTGCTGATGAGCCAGGCCGCCAGCAACATGAACCCCATCAGAGCGACGATCTGGATCGTCATCGACCGATACCGGGTATCATAGAGAAGCATAGATAGCCGGAACGACTCCTTGGGGGGGTCGGTATATGTTGTCATCCAGGATGTTCCCCGTCTGTCGGCCCGGTTTTTTTGAGGCAGCACGCGGGTGCGCGCCGTGGACCGATCGTTGGTACTCAAGCGAAAAGGGCGCGGAAAAATCCGCGCCCTTCACATTCTGTTTAGCGGAACGGCGGGCTGTAGAGCAGGCCGCCATCTTTCCACTGAGCGTTCAGCCCGCGGGCCAGGCCCACCGGGGTCTTCTCGCCGATGTGCTTCTCGAACAGCTCGCCATAGTTGCCGCCGGCTGCGATCGCCTTGACGGCCCAGTCGGCTTCGAGGCCCAGCATCTCGCCCAGCGTGCCTTCGACGCCGAGGATGCGGTTGACTTCGGGCTTGTCGGTGCCGTTGGCCGCCAGTTCCTCGACATTGGCCGAGGTGATGCCGAATTCCTCGGCCGCGATCAGCGCGTTCAGCGTCCAGCGGACGATATCGCCCCAGGGCTGGTCACCGTGGCGGACGAGCGGGCCAAGCGGCTCTTTCGAGATGATCTCGGGCAGGATGACATGCTCGGTCGGGTTCTCGAAGGTGGCGCGCGTCGCGGCAAGGCCGGATGCGTCCGTCGTGTAGGTGTCGCATGCACCGGCCAGGTATTGCTGCTGGCCTTCGGCGTTGGTTTCGATCGGAACCGGCTCGTATTCCATGTCATTGGCACGGAAGAAGTCCGCCAGGTTCAGCTCGGTGGTGGTGCCGGTCTGGATGCAGACGGTGGCGCCGTTCAGTTCCTTGGCGGAGCTGACACCCAGCGCCTTGGGAACCATGAAGCCCTGGCCGTCATAGTAGTTGATGCCGACGAACTCGTTCTTGAGGTCGACATCGCGGCTGAGCGTCCAGGTGGTGTTGCGGGCCAGAAGGTCGATCTCGCCCGAGGCCAGCGCGGTGAAGCGTGTCTTGCCAGTCGTGGGCACGAATTCGACGGCCGAAGGATCGCCCAGAACGGCTGCGGCGACAGCGCGGCAGACGCCGACATCGAAGCCCTGCCATTCACCATTGGCGTCCGGGGCGGCAAAACCGACCAGGCCGGTGGTCACGCCGCAGTTCAGCTTGCCGCGATCTTTCACGTCGTCAAGCGTAGCAGCGCCAGCGGCACCAGCCGAAAGCCCGGCAACGGTCAGCGCGCCAAGAATTACGGATTTTGTCATGTTTACCTCTTCCTGATTATCCGCCTTTTAAAAAGCGGTTCGTGCGGCCAGCAGGGGCCGCGCCATACTGTAAAAGGGGCGGTTCCCCTTCAGTGGCATCGAGTGTGTGTGGATTCATCATGAAACGTCAAGCCCCGGATCATGAAAAACAATCGTTCAGCCCCAACCTGTCCCTACGTAAGCTATTGCTTTCGGCCGGATTGACGCTCTCCGAGCAGGTCGTGAAACCTTTTCGCCGCGTAGAAGGCGGATTCCTTGCGTGCCGCATGATCGCGGGCTTCTTCGTCAGGGCCCCAGAGTTCTTCCTGCCAGGTTTCATCGACTCGGGACGCCTGCCAGAGCGCCGCGGTATCGTGCGCACCATGCAGCGCGGCGAAACCGATCACCAGCGACCCCGAAAGGCTGACAAGGTCGTGAAACGCCGTCAGGGTAAAGGCATCCATCGCGTGAACCTGCCGCGCCAGCGTGGCCAGCGCCTGACCATCCTGGGGCGCATGCATCACCCCCGTCACCGGGCGCAGCCGCGCGCCGAGCGTATCGGCGGCCCAGTCAAGCAGCGGATCCCATGTCGCCTGCTGGCGTTCGACCAGTTCCACCGGGCTTTCGGCGCGATAGCACAAGAGATCCGAGTCGCCATAGTCGGCCAGCATCTGCGCCACCTCGGCATGCTGGTGGGCCACCTTGTCGATCGCGGCATTGGCGGCGCGGGTGACGGGCATCGCATTGGGGTCGATCTGTTCGCCCTGCGCGTCCCATTCGGCGGCGATGGCCTCGGCCATGGCGAAAGCGGGCACGATGAGCGGCGCCTTGGCCGGTGTCTTGACCGGGCGGCCATCGAGACGGACGGTGAACCCGCCCGCCTCAGCGACCGGTTCGGCGGCTTTCCAGAAACGGCGGGCCTTCCATTCGCTCATGAGGCTTGCTCCCACAGAAGATCGAGACAGGGGGTGAGCTGCGAGAAATCGTCGATCACGTCAAGCGCGGCGGTGCGCGCCAGCGTCTCGCGCGGATGATAGCCCCAGCCGACGCCGATCGCGGCGATCCCGGCGGCCTGCGCCATATCCATGTCATAGCTGGTATCGCCGATCATCACTGCATTGCCCGGCGCGATCCCGGTTTCCGAGAGCGCCGCTGCGATCATCGAGGGATGCGGCTTGGAGGGGTGGTGATCGCTGACCTGTCGGGTCACGAAATAGCGCCCGAGGTCATGCGCCTCGAACAGCTTGTCGAGGCCGCGCAGCGATTTGCCCGTGGCCACTCCGAGAAGGATCTCGGGCCGGGCATGGAGCGCCTCGATCGCCGCCAGCGCGCCGGGATAGAGCGGCGAGGACTGCGCCGCGCCCGTCTGAGCGCGCAGGGCGATATAGGCTTCCTTGTACCAATCGACCATGCGGGCGTGAAGCGCGGCGTCGAGCTCTGGCGCGAGACGCGCCACCGCCACATCGAGCGACAGGCCGACAATCGACAGCACCGTCGCACGCGGCGGCAGCGGATGCCCCGCCAGTGAAAAGGCATGGCCCATCGCCGCGAGGATATCGGCCTGGCTGTCGACCAGCGTACCATCCACGTCGAAAATCACGAGACGCAGCGGCGGCAGGGTCATTCAAACGCCTCGAAGGGGTTCTCGGGGGCCTCGGAGGGAATCCACTGGAACATCTCCCAGGTGCGCAGCATGTGTTCGGGCAGCGGCGCGCTCAGGTGCAGCATGGCGCGCGTGACCGGGTGTTCGAGCGTCAGCGAGCGCGCATGAAGGTGCAGTTTGCGGCTGACCTCGCCGCCAAGCTGCGCACCCCAGCCGTCGCCCATGTTCTCCTGCCCGGAACCACCGTATTTGCCATCGCCGATGATGGGATGCCCGATCTCGGCCATATGGGCGCGCAACTGATGGGTGCGCCCGGTGACGGGCACGAGCGCAACCCATGAGCAGCGGGTGCCCGCCGCCTCGATCACGGCGTAATCGCTGGTGGCGTGCTTGGCACCTTCGGTGCTGTCCACGTCGCGCGGATGCAGGCAGAGCATCTTTTCGCCCTCGCCCGATGCGCCATGCCCCGGCGCCTTGACGAGACCGAAGCGGATCGTGCCCATGCGCGGCACCGGCGCACCAGCCACGGCGGCCCAGTAGATCTTGCGCGTGTCGCGGTGGCGGAACCCGGCGGTCAGCGCCTTGGCGACGCTGCGGCTGCGCGCCAGCACCAGCACGCCCGATGTGTCCTTGTCGAGCCGGTGAACGAGGCGCGGTTTCTCCTCGGCATCAAAGCGCAGCGCCTCGGCGAGGCCGTCGACATGGCGGGTCTGCTTGCTGCCGCCCTGGACCGGAAGGCCGGGGGGCTTGTTGAGCGCGATGATATGGTCGTCGCGGTAGATCACCGCGTTGCGGATCATCCGCGCGTCGGCGTCGCTGATCGCGGACCTGGCCGAGGCGGGGGCGGGCTTGTCCGGGCTGGGCAAGGGCGGCACGCGCACCTGCTGACCCGGCTCGAGCCGCGTGTTGGCCTTGACCCGGCCGCCATCGACACGCAGTTCGCCCTTGCGGCACATCTTTTCGATGCGGCCCTGCTGAAGCTGCGGAAACTGGCGGCGCAGCCAGCGGTCGAGCCGCTGGTCGCCGTCATCGGCGCCCACGGTCAGGGTCTGAACGCCGCTCATGCCCAGACCCCGCGCCCGAGCCAGACGCCAAGCGCCAGACCCGCCAGCGACAGGATCACCGAAAGCGCAACGTAAAGCCCCGCCGCGCCGATCTGGCCGCGCTCGTAAAGGGTGAAGGCCTCGAGCGAGAAGGCCGAGAAGGTGGTGAAGCCGCCAAGGATGCCGGTCATCACGAAGGGGCTGAAATGCTGCATCCCGCGATGAAAGGCGAAGATGCTGAAGAGGCCCATGAGAAAGGAGCCGATGATATTGACCGTCAGCACCCCTAGCGGAAAGCCGGGACCGGCCAGGCGCAGCATTGCCAGCCCGCTGCCAAAGCGCAGCATCGCGCCGATCGCGCCGCCAAGGGCCACCTGGAGAAAGGTCATCATCATGGTCGCGTCTGTCGCGCGCGCGCCGCTGATTGTCAAGCTGCGCACGCTTTGGCGGATGGTGCATGGGGGCGCTGCCCCCGTCGCGCCATGGCGCGACTCCCCCGAGGTATTTGGGGCCAGATGAAGGGTGCGACATGGGGGCTGTCGGCGGCGCGGGGGGCGCGTTAGGATGGGCGCGCGACTGCATGAGGAGGCGGCGGCGATGAGCGATCCGATCCCATTCCTGAGGCGGCTTTTCGATCGCGCCGTGGCGGTGGCCGATCCGATGCAGAGCCTGCACCGCGCCCTGCCCGAGCGCCCCGAGGGGCGGCTTGTGGTGGTGGGGGCGGGCAAGGCGAGTGCCCGCATGGCCGAGGCGGTGGAGGCCGTTTACGGCCCCTGCGAGGGCCTGGTCATCACCCGTTACGGGTATGCGCGGCCCTGCCGGGGCATCGAGATCGTCGAGGCCGCGCATCCGGTGCCGGACAAGGCTGGCATGGAGGCGAGCGCGCGGATGCTGGAGATGCTGGGTGATCTGGGCGAGGGCGACATGGTGCTGGCGCTCATATCGGGCGGGGCCTCGGCGCTGCTGGTGCAGCCGGCGGGCGCGATCACGCTGGAGGAGAAGCAGGCGGTGAATGCCGCGCTGCTGGCGTCCGGGGCGGCGATCGGACAGATGAACCTGGTGCGCAAGCATCTGAGCCGGGTGAAGGGCGGGCAACTGGCCGCGGCCGCCTACCCGGCGCGGATGCTGGCGCTGATGATCTCGGATGTGCCGGGGGACGATCCGGCGATGATCGGCTCGGGGCCGACTGTGGGCGATGACAGCACGCCGCAGGCGGCGCTGGCGGTGCTGGAGCGGCACGGCATCGATCTGCCGCGCGCGGTGGCGGATGTGCTCGCGGGGCCGAGCGGCGTGGTCAGGCCGGACGATCCGACGCTGGAAAGGGTCGGGAACGTGATCGTCGCGGCACCCGCGCAGTCGCTGGAGGCGGCGGCCGAGATCGCGCGGCAGGAGGGCATGACGGTGCGCGTGATGGGCGATGCGCTGGAGGGCGAGGCGCGCGAGCTGGGGCGCGATCACGCAGCGCTGGCGCTGGAGATCCGCGACGCGCTGGCGCCGGGGGATGCGCCGGTGCTGTTGTTGTCGGGGGGTGAGCTGACGGTGACGCGGCGCGGCGAGGGCGTGGGCGGGCCGAATGCGGAATACGCGCTGGCGCTGGCGATGGCGCTGGAGGGCGCGGCGGGCATTCACGCGCTGGCCTGCGACACCGACGGGGTCGATGGCGCCGCCGAGGTGGCGGGGGCGCATATCGGGCCGGATACGTTGCAGCGCGCACGGGCGGCGGGGATGGATGCGGCGAGGGCGCTGGCGCAGAACGACGCGCATTCCTTTTTCGCCGCGATCGACGGCCAGGTGGTGACCGGGCCGACCCTGACGAATGTCAATGATTTCCGCGCGATCCTGATCGCGCCGGGCGCCTAGCCGGTTTCGGCTTCGTCGGCGTCGGGCGCGATATAGCCCGCGCGCCCGATGCTTTCATAGGCGAGGAAGCCCGCGCGTTTCGCATCGCGCGCGGTGTAGATGTTGCGCAGATCGGCGAGCCGCGCCGTGGCCATCTTGCGCGCGATGCGCTTGAGATCGAGGGCGCGGAACTCGTTCCATTCGGTCAGGATCACCAGAAGATCCGCCTTGTGGGCGCATTTGTAGGGGTCATCCATCCAGTTCACGCCTGGCAACAGGTTTTCGCCCTCGCGCCGCCCTTGCGGATCGCAGACGCGCACCTTGGCGCCGCCGCCCACCAGCGCGGGCACGATCGAAAGCGAGGGCGCCTCGCGCATGTCGTCGGTATTGGGTTTGAAGGTGACGCCCAGAACGCCCACCGTCTTGCCGTTGAAGGAACCGCCGCAAAGGTCGAGCAGCTTGTCGGTCATCCGCCGCTTGACCTGTTCGTTCACGGCGATCACGGATTCGGTGATGTGCAGCGGCACGCCATGTTCCTGCCCGGTGCGCGCCAGCGCGCGGGTGTCCTTGGGAAAACAGCTGCCGCCATAGCCCGGACCGGCATGGAGGAACTTGTTGCCGATGCGCCCATCGAGCCCCATGCCGCGCGCCACCTGTTTCACATCGGCGCCGGTGCGTTCACACAGGGCGGCGATCTCGTTGATGAAGGTGATCTTGGTCGCCAGAAAGGCGTTGGCGGCGTATTTGATCATCTCGGCGCTTTCCAGATCGGTGGTCATGATCGGGAACTCGCGCAGGTAGAGCGGGCGATAGATCTCGGCCATCACCTCGGCGGCGCGGTCTGTCTGCACGCCGACGACGACGCGGTCGGGTTTCATGAAGTCCTCGATCGCCGCCCCTTCGCGCAGGAATTCGGGGTTCGAGGCGACATCGAAGTCGAGATCGGGATTGGCCTTTTTCACCGCCTGTTTCACCTGCCGGTTGGTGCCGACGGGAACGGTGGATTTGGTGACGATGACGACATATTCGCTGGCGGCGCGGGCGATTTCCTCGGCGGCAGCCATCACGTAGCCCAGATCGGCATGGCCATCGCCACGCCGCGTGGGCGTGCCGACCGCGATGAACACCGCCTCGGCCCCGCGCACGGCCTGCGCGAGGTCGCCGGTGAACGAGAGGCGGCCCGCCTCGACATTCTTTTCGAGCAGCGTTTCGAGACCGGGCTCGAAAATCGGCACCTCGCCTCGTTCCAGCTTTTCGATCTTGTCGGGGTCCTTGTCGACGCAGACCACGTCATGCCCGAAATCCGAGAAACACACCCCCGAGACAAGCCCGACATAGCCCGTTCCGATCATCGCGATTTTCATGACCGCATACCTTTCAAGACCCGCATTCCCCGCGCGCCTTTAATGCAGTTCGCCCGCGCCTGCGTCAATCGACGACGCGAGAAAGGCGCGCGGGGCGTGGCGCGAATGCCCGCCGGGGCTGCGGAACAGGCCGCCGCGCCCCGCATCCGCCATTGGACAGGAGCGCGGCACACGGGTAAGGAGAAGCGGCAAAACCATGCCAGAGGCATGACAGGAACGAAGGACCACGGCCAATGGCCCAGAAACTCTTTGGCACCGACGGTGTGCGCGGACGCGCCAACAGCTGGCCGATGACCGCCGAGATCGCACTGAAGCTCGGCGCGGCGGCGGGTCGCTATTTCCGGCGCGACACGCAGGAGCACCGGGTGGTGATCGGCAAGGATACGCGGCTTTCGGGCTACATGATCGAGAACGCGCTGACCGCCGGGTTCACATCGACCGGGATGAACGTGTTCCTGCTGGGGCCGATGCCGACCCCAGCGATCGGCTATCTGACGCATGGTCTGCGTGCCGATGTCGGGGTGATGATCTCGGCCAGCCACAACCCGGCCTCGGACAACGGGATCAAGTTCTTCGGCCCAGACGGTTTCAAGCTGAGCGACGAGGCCGAAGCCGGGATCGAGGCGCTGATGGAGAACGGCATCAAGGCCGCCGCACCGGAGAATATCGGCCGTGCCAAGCGGTTCGACGACGCGCGCGGGCGCTACGTGGAATATGCCAAGACGACATTTCCGTCGCGCCGCCGTCTGGACGGGCTGCGGATCGTGGTGGATTGCGCCAATGGCGCCGCCTACAAGACCGCGCCTGCCGTCCTGTGGGAGCTGGGCGCCGAGGTGATCGCCATCGGCGTGGAGCCGGACGGCACCAATATCAACCGCAATTGCGGTTCGACCCATCCCGATGCCGCCGCCAAGAAGGTGATCGAGACCCGCGCCGATATCGGCATATGCCTTGATGGCGATGCCGACCGGGTGGTTCTGATCGACGAGAAGGGGCATGTCGCCGATGGCGACCAGATCATGGGCCTGATCGCCACGCGCTGGGCCGAACAGGGCCGTCTGGCGGGCAATACGCTGGTGGCGACGGTGATGTCCAACCTTGGCCTCGAACGGCATCTGAACGGCCACGGGATCGACCTCAAGCGCACGGCGGTGGGCGACCGCCATGTCGTCGAGGCGATGCGACAGGGCGGGCATTCTCTGGGCGGCGAGCAATCGGGGCATATCGTGATGACCGATTACGCCACCACCGGCGACGGGCTGATCGGGGCGCTGCAATTCCTGGCCTGCATGGTCGAGACCGGCCAGAATGCCAGCCAGTTGGCCCGCGTGTTCAAGCCGGTGCCCCAGAAGCTGATCAATGTCCGCTACGAGCCCGACAAGGCCCCGTTGGACGCGGATTCGGTGCAGGAGGCCATCGCCAAGGGCGAAAAGGCGCTGGGCAAGGACGGCCGGCTCCTGATCCGCAAATCGGGGACAGAGCCGCTGATCCGGGTCATGGCCGAGGCCGTCGATCCGGCGCTGCTGGATCGGGTGCTGGGCGATGTGGTGGCGGCAGTGGAGCGCGAAAGCTGAGCGCGAAGGTCAACAGAATGCCCGCGGCGCGCCTTTGGCTTGCCCCAAAGGACCGGCAGTACAATGCGGGCGTTCACATGATGCGACGGGATTTTTGACAGATGCAGACGATCACTCCGGTCATTCTTTGCGGCGGTTCGGGCACGAGGCTCTGGCCGCTGTCGCGCAAGGGCTATCCCAAGCAGTTCGCCCGTATCCTGGGCGATGAAAGCCTGCTGCAGGGCTGCGCCAAGCGGCTGAGCGGGCAAGGCGCGGGGCTGTCATTCGCCGCGCCGGTGGTGCTGACCAATGCCGATTTCCGATTCATGGTGGCCGAGCAGATGCTGGAGGCCGGTGTCGAGCCGGGCGCGGTGCTGATCGAACCCGAGGCGCGCAACACCGCGCCCGCCGTTCTGGCCGCGGCGTTGCATGTGGCCGCGAGCGACCCCGACGCGCTGATGCTGGTGGCACCGTCGGATCACGTCATCCCCGATACCGGTGCCTTTCACGCCGCCATCGCCGCCGGGGCCGAGGCCGCCGCGAGCGGGCAGATGGTGACCTTCGGGATCACGCCGACCCATCCCGAGACCGGCTATGGCTACCTGGAACTGGGCGAGGCGCCCGACGGGTCGGGCCGCGCCGTGGCGCTGCGCCGTTTCGTCGAGAAGCCCGATGCAGATGTCGCGCGCGACATGCTGGAGGCGGGCAATTTCCTGTGGAACGCGGGGATCTTCCTGTTTGCCGCGCGCGACGTGATCGCCGCCTTCGAGGCCCATGCCCCCGAATTGATGGCCCCGGTGCGCGATGCGGTGGAAAAGGCCCGCCCCGATCTTGGCTTTCTGCGGCTCGATCCCGAAGCCTGGGCCAAGGCGGAAAGCATCTCGATCGACTTCGCGGTGATGGAACGCGCCGGGAACCTGTCGGTGGTGCCTTATGCGCATCACTGGTCGGACCTTGGCAGCTGGGCCGCGGTCAGCCAGGAGGCCGGGTCGGACGAGAATGGCGTGTGCCTGTCGGGGCCGGCGACGGCGATAGACTGCGAGAACACGCTGCTGCGCTCGGAAAGCGAGGGGCTGGAGGTGGTCGGCCTCGGGCTCAGCAACACGATGGTCGTGGCGACGCCCGACGCGGTGCTGGTGGCCGACATGTCGCGCACCCAGGACGTGGGACAGGTCGTCAAGACGCTGCGCGCCAAGGGCGTGAGCCAGGCCGACAGCTTTGCCCGCGATCACCGGCCCTGGGGCTATTTCGAGACGCTGGCCCTGTCGGAGCGCTTCCAGGTCAAACGGATCGTGGTCAAGCCGGGCGCGGCGCTGAGCCTGCAAAGCCATGTTCACCGCGCCGAACACTGGATCGTCGTCTCGGGCACCGCGCGGGTGACGATCGGCGACGAGGTGAAACTGGTCAGCGAGAACGAGTCGGTCTATGTGCCACTGGGCGCGGTGCACCGGATGGAGAACCCCGGCAAGGTGCCGATGGCGCTGATCGAGGTGCAGACCGGCAGTTATCTCGGCGAGGACGACATCATCCGTTACGAGGATGTCTATGCGCGCGAGAACGACGGCTGATCGCGCGCGACAGGCGGTTCAGGCCTGACCGCCGCCAGCCGCCACGCCGCCGATCCGCGTGCGGATGCGATAGCCCGGCGCATAGGCCAGCCGCACGGTGGTGATCGCCCGGTCATGATCCCAGGTGGTGCGCCAGATCACGAACAGGGGCGCTCCGGCGGAGCTGTCCAGGAGTTCGGCATCGCGATCCGACGCGGCCTCGGCTGAAAAGGCGATATCGCCATGCGTATAGGGCGCGCGCGCCAGCAGCCATTCATTGGCACTGAGCGACGTGAAGCATTCCGCCGCCGCGTCCGGCACGGTGGTCAGGCTGATCCAGCGATCCTCGAACACGTAGGGCGCGCCATCGGCGCTGTGCAGCGCGGTGACATGCAGCGCCTCGCCCGCGCCCAGCGTGGCGCGGATCGCCGCCGGGGGCTGCGCGGTGCCGCGGTCGAGCAGGCGGTAATCGTAGCGCTGGCCGCGCTCCTGGATCTCGCGGCGGATCACCGGCACATCGACGGTGGCGCGGCTGACCGGGTGCAGGGCGACGCGGGTGCCCGCCTTGCGGCGGCGTTCGAGGATGCCTTCCTCGGCCAGGGCGCGCAGCGCGCGGTTCACCGTGGCGCGCGCACAGCCGAACTCGCGCGCGAGGTCCACCTCGTTGGGGATCACATGGCCGGGGGGCCAGTCGCGCGCATGGATGCGGCGCAGCACCTCGTCATGGATGGCCTGCCAGCCTTTGGGCGGCGGCGCGCCGGTGGCCATCAGAGCGCCCCCCGCAGCGGCGCCATCGCGCGTGCATAGGCGGCGGTGATACGGTCGCGCGCATGGTGGCGCCCGCCCTGCACAAGGTGACGCCCCGCGGACCAGACATCGTGCACCATCGCGTCATTGCCCGCGAAGATCCAGCAATCCAGCAGGATGTCGCCGCTCTGGCCGGCAAGGTCCACATGCCCCGCATCGAGCGCCACCAGATCGCCCAGAGCACCGGGTGCGATGCGCCCGCTGTCGCGCCCCGAAGCGCGCGCGCCGCCAGCGCAGACCGCTTCAAACAGGCGGCGCCCGGTGCTGGCCTGCGCATTGGCCAGCGCCGCGCGCGACCGGTCGCGCAGGCGCTGGGAGTATTCCAGCGTGCGCAGTTCTTCGGACAGGGCGATGCGAATGTTCGAATCCGACCCGACCGCGATGCGCCCGTCCGCATTCAACCAGCGCACACCATCGAAGATGCCGTCGCCAAGGCTTGATTCGGTGATCGGGCACAGCCCCGCCACCGCGCCCGAGGCCGCCAGCGCCTCGGTTTCATGCGGCTGCATCTGGGTGCAGTGAATGAGGCACCATTGCCCGTCCACCTGCGCATTGTCGAGCAGCCATTCCACCGGGCGCGCGCCCAGGGCCGCCTGCACCTCTTCGACCTCGGCCACCTGTTCGGCAAGGTGCATGTGCAGCGGCCCGCCCTGCGCCAGATCGGGCGCGCGGGCGATATCCTCGGGGGTGACGGCCCGAAGGCTGTGGGGCGCGACGCCAAGGCGCGCGTCATCCGGCAGCGCGCCAAGCGCCGCGCGGGAGTCTTCGACCAGCCGCGCGAAGCGGTCGGGATCGTTGCCGAAACGGATCTGTCCGGCGGTCAGCTCGCGCCCGTCGCAGCCGCCGAAGCGGTAATGCACCGGCAGGAGCGTGAGGCCTATGCCGGTCTCATTCGTGGCGGCAACGATACGCTGCGCCATTTCCGACAGGGTGTCATAGGGCACGCCGCCGGGGGCATGGTGAAGATAGTGGAATTCGACATTGGTGGCATAGCCCGCCTCGAGCATCTCCATCTGCACGAGTGCGGCGATGGCCTGCACCTGATCGGGATCGAGCCGGTCAAGAAAGCGATACATCAGCTTGCGCCAGGTCCAGAAACTGTCGCGCGGATCGGGGCCGCGCGATTCCGTGAGACCGGCCATCGCCCGTTGAAAGGCATGGGAATGGGCATTGGCGGGCGCGGGCAGAAGAATGCCGCTGCGGTAATCATCCGCGCGCGGCTCCTGCCCATCAGCGACCGAGGCGATGCGCCCCGCCGCGTCAAGCTCCACCGCCACGTCGCGCGCCCATCCCGAGGGCAAAAGCGCCTGTTCAGCCCAGATTCGTGTCATCGCCATTTTCCCGTCTTGACCGTTGGAATATGTATAGACATAATCACATGAAACGACTCGCAGATCAACAAGGTTGTGCAATGCTCCTGCAAAACGCGACAGTGGCGACGATGGTTGGCGACGGGCCCTATGGCCTGATCGAGAACGCGGCAATCGCAATCGAAGACGGCCTGATCCGCTGGGTCGGTCCCGCCGCGGACCTGCCCGCCGAACATGCCGGTGCAACGACCGAGGATCTGGGCGGGCGGCTGGTGACTCCGGCGCTGATCGACTGTCACACCCATATCGTGCATGGCGGCGACCGCGCCGGCGAATTCGAGATGCGCCTTGGCGGTGCAAGCTACGAGGAAGTCGCGCGCGCCGGTGGCGGGATCGTGTCCACCGTGCGCGCCACCCGAGATGCCGACGAAGCCACGCTGCTTGCCGGTGCGCTGCGCTTTGCCGATGCGCTGATCGCCGAGGGTGCAAGCGTGATCGAGGTGAAATCGGGCTATGGTCTCGATATCGAGACCGAGCTCAGGATGCTGCGCGTCGCGCGCCGGATCGCGACGCTGCGCCCGGTCAGGATCGTGACCACCTTCCTTGGCGCACATGCCCTGCCCCCCGAGATGAAGGGCCGCCCCGACGCCTATATCGACGACATTTGCCTGCCCGCGCTGGAGGCCGCCGCCGCCGAGGGGCTGGTCGATGCGGTGGACGGGTTCTGTGAGGGCATCGCCTTTGACACGGCACAGATCGGACGTGTGTTCGACACCGCGAAACGGCTGGGCCTGCCGGTCAAGCTTCATGCCGAGCAGCTGAGCCATATCGGCGGCACGCGGCTGGCGGCGCGCTATGGCGCGCTATCGGCCGATCATGTGGAATACGCCAACGAGGACGACGCCGCCGCGATGGCAGAGGCGGGCAGCGTCGCGGTGCTGTTGCCCGGCGCGTTCTACACGCTTCATGAAACGCAGAAACCCCCGGTCGCGGCCTTTCGCGCGCATGGCGTGCCGATGGCGCTGGCGACCGATTGCAACCCCGGTTCCTCGCCGATGTCGTCGCTGTTGCTGAGCATGAACATGGGCTGCACGCTGTTCGGCATGACGCCAGAAGAGGCGCTGGCCGGTGTCACCTGCCACGCCGCAAAGGCGCTGGGGCTGGATGATTGCGGCACGATCGCGCCGGGCCGGCGCGCGGATCTGGCGATCTGGGACGCGGCGCAGCCCGCCGAGCTGGCCTATCGCATCGGTTTCAACCCGCTTTACCGGCGGATTTTCGGAGGTGAAGGATGACCGAGACGCTGGTTCCCGGCAAAGTGACGCTGGCGCGGATGGAAGCGATCTGGCGGGGCAGCCTGAGCGTGGTTCTGGACCGCGCCTGTCGCCCCGCTGTCGAGGCCGCCGCCGCATTGGTGCAAAAGGCCGCCGAGGGCGATGAAGCGGTTTACGGGGTCAATACGGGCTTTGGCAAGCTGGCCAGCGTCAAGATCCCCGCCGATCAGACCGAAGCCCTGCAACGCAACCTCATCCTGTCGCATTGCTGCGGCGTGGGCGAGGCGCTGGACACGCCCACCACACGGCTGATGATGGTGCTCAAGCTCATGTCGCTGGGGCGCGGGGCCTCGGGCGTGGCATGGCGCACGATCACCCTGATCGAGGAGATGCTGGCGCGTGATGTCACCCCGGTGGTGCCTGACCAGGGCTCGGTCGGGGCGTCGGGCGACCTGGCGCCGCTGGCGCATCTGGCGGCGGTGATGATCGGCGAAGGCGAGGCGCGGCTTCGCGATGGCACGCGCCTGCCGGGTGGCGAGGCGCTGGCGCAGGCGGGGCTTGCACCCATCGTGCTTGGCCCCAAGGAAGGGCTGGCGCTGATCAACGGAACGCAGTTTTCGACCGCCTGCGCGCTGGCGGGGCTGTGGAATGCATGGCGCAATGCGCAGGGCTGTATCGTGACCTCGGGGCTGTCGACCGATGCGATCATGGGATCGACCGCGCCTCTGATCGATTCGATCCACACGCTGCGCGGCCATCCCGGCCAGATCGCCGCGGCCCGCGCGCAGCGCGCGCTGATGGATGGCAGCGAGATCCGCGAAAGCCACCGCGAGGGGGATTCGCGCGTGCAGGACCCCTATTGCATCCGCTGCCAGGCACAGGTGAGCGGCGCAGCGATCGACCTGTTGCGCCGCGCAGGCGAGGTGCTGGAGATCGAGGCCAACGCGGTCACCGACAACCCGCTGGTCCTGGTCGATGAGGGGCGCATCGTGTCAGGCGGGAATTTCCACGCCGAGCCGGTGGGTTTCGCCGCCGACCAGATCGCCATGGCCATCGCCGAGATCGGCGCCATCGCGCAGCGCCGCGTGGCGCTGATGGTGGACCCCAACCTGAGCTTTGACCTGCCGCCCTTCCTGACGCCTGCGCCGGGGCTCAATTCGGGGCTGATGATCGCCGAGGTGACGACCGCCGCGCTGATGAGCGAGAACAAGCACCTGGCCAATCCCTGCACCACCGATAGCACCCCCACGAGCGCCAACCAGGAGGACCATGTGAGCATGGCCGCCCATGCCGCGCGGCGCCTGGCGCGGATGAATGCGAACCTCAACACGATCCTTGGCGTCGAGGCGATCTGCGGCGCACAGGGCATCGGCTTTCGCGCGCCGCTGAAAACCAGCGCGCCGTTGCAAAGGGTGATCGCGCGGCTGCGCGAAGCGATCCCGGCGCTGGAGGCGGACCGCTATCTGGCGCCCGACCTGCAGGAGGCGGCGGCGCTTGTTCGCGAGGGCGACCTTGTGGTGGCCGCCGGGCTGGAGATGACGCTGTGAGCGGCCGGCGGCAGCGCAGCGGGGCAAGGAAGAAAGGGGCGCTGCCCCTCTTGGCCTGCGGCCAATTCACCCCGGGATATTTCGGAACAGAAGAAGGAATGGCGCGATGAATCCGGTCGAGGTGACACGCGGCGAAAGCCCGGTGGTTCTGGGCCTGCCCCATACCGGAACGCATATGCCCCAGGACATCCGCGCCAGGCTCAATGCGCGCGGCAAGGGGCTGAGCGATACCGACTGGAACATTCACAAGCTCTATGACGGCTTGCTGGAAGGCGTGACAACGGTGCGCGCGATGTTCCATCGCTATGTCATCGACGCCAATCGCGACCCGTCCGGCCAGAGCCTTTATCCGGGGCAGAACACCACCGGGCTGGTGCCGCTGACCGATTTCGATGGCGAGGCGATCTGGGATGAACCGCCATCGGGAGGCGAAGTCGAATACCGGCGCGAAACATGGCATGCGCCCTATCACGCCGCGCTTGATGCCGAGCTGGAGCGGGTGAAGGCGATCCACGGGGTCGCGATCCTTTATGACTGCCATTCGATCCGCTCGCACATTCCCTTCCTGTTCGAGGGCACCCTGCCCGATTTCAACATCGGCACCAATGAGGGCGCGACCTGTGCGCCCGCCGTGGCCGAGGCGGTGGACGCCACCTGCCGGGCCGCCGAAGGCTATAGCTGCGTCATGAACGGGCGGTTCAAGGGCGGCTGGACCACGCGCCATTACGGGCGCCCCGCCGAGGGGCTGCACGCGATCCAGATGGAGCTGGCGCAATCGACCTATATGGAGGAATCGCCGCCCTGGCCCTATCTGCACGAGCGCGCCGGGGCGCTGCGCCCGCATCTGGCGGACATCCTGAAGCGGCTGGACGATCTGGGCCGCAGCGGAGCGCTGTCATGAAGCCGCTTGAAGGTATCCGCGTGCTGGACCTCACTCGCGTGCTGGCAGGGCCATATTGCACCGCGCTGCTGGCCGACCTCGGCGCCGAGATCATCAAGCTCGAGCCGCCGCGCGGCGACGATTACCGCCATATCGGCCCCTTCAACGAGGGGGAAAGCGCGCTGTTCACCCTCAACAACCGGGGCAAGAAAAGCATCGCCCTGAACCTGAAGGACCCCGAGGGCCTGCGGCTGGCGCGCGCCATCGCGGCGGGCTGCGACGTGGTGGTCGAGAATTTCCGACCCGGCGTGGCGGAAAAGATCGGGCTGGGGCCTGAAAGGCTGCGCGGTGATCATCCGGGGCTGGTCTATTGCTCGATCTCGGGTTTCGGGCAGACCGGGCCGTTTCGCGACCTGCCCGCCTATGACCTTGTGGTGCAGGCGATGTCGGGGCTGATGGCGGCCACCGGCGAAGAGGGTGGCGCGCCGCTGAAGACCGGGGAATCGATCGCCGACCTGATGGGCGGCCTGTTCGGATCCTGGGCGATCATGGCGGCGCTGGTGCAAAAGGCGCGCAGCGGACAGGGCGCGACGCTGGACGTGGCGATGTATGACGCGCTGTTTTCGCTGCTGACCACCAGCCATGCGCAGTATCTTTACGGTGGCGAGACACCGCAGCGCGTGGGCAACCGGCATCCGCTGTCGACCCCGTTCGGCTGCTTCGCAACACAGGACGGGCAGGTGGTGATCGCCGTGCTGACGCCCGCGCAATTCGCGCGCCTTGCCGAGCTGATCGGGCAGCCGGACCTGCCGCAGGATTCTCGCTTTGCCACGGACGAGGCGCGCACCACCCATGAGCCCGAGCTGAAAGCGATGATCGAAGGCTGGAGCCGCGCAAGATCGACCGAAGCGGCGATGACGGCCCTGGCCGAGGCACAGCTGCCGAGCGCGCCGATCTGGGATATCGCGCAGGCCAGCGCCAGCGAACATGCGCAGAGCCGCGAGCTGATCGCCCATCTGCCCCATGACGTGCTGGGACACGCCGCCGTGGTGGCGCAGCCGGTGCGCTTTGACGACGAGAAGCCCGCCGCGCGCGTATCGGCCCCCGGACTGGGCGCGGATGGCGAAAGCATCCTGCGCGACCTGTGCGGTGTCGATGCCGCTGAACTGGATGACCTGAGAAAAGCGGGAGTGCTGACATGAGCGGGCTGTTTCACATGCTCAGCGAGGAAGAGCGGCTGTTTTGCGACATGCTGGAGCGGATCGTCGCCGAGCGGATCGCCCCGAAAGCGGCCGAGACCGATGAAACCGGCGCTTTCGTTCATGCGCAGATCGAGGTGCTGGCCGAAGCCGGTCTGCTGGGCGCGAACCTGCCCGAGGCGCATGGCGGCGCCGGTATTTCGGCACAGGCGCTGTTGCGGGCGGTCGAGATCGTGGCCGGTGGCTGTGGCTCGACGGTATCGGCGCTGACGGCGCATTACCTGGCAACGGATTCGATCCTGATCGGGGGTAGCGACGCGCAGCGCGCCGCGATCCTGCCGAAGGCCGCCACGGGCGAGATGCTGGGCGCCTTCGCGCTGACCGAGCCGACCGCCGGAAGCGACCCCGCCGACATGAAGACCCGCGCGCGGCGCACGGATGGCGGATGGCACCTCAAGGGCACGAAATGCTTCATCTCGAATGGCGGGATCGCGGATTTCGTCGTGGTCTATGCGGTGAGCGATCCCGAGGCCCGGCATCGGGGTATCTCGGCCTTTGTGGTTCCGAAGGGCACGCCGGGGTTCGAGCCGGGCGCGCCCGAGCGGACGATGGGCCTCAAGGGCGGGCATGTGTTCACGCTCAATATCGATTGCGAACTGCCCGAAGATGCGCTTCTGGGCGAGGCTGGACAGGGCTTCAAGACGGCGATGAAGGTGCTGGACAATGGCCGCGTCGAGGTGGCCGCGCAATGTATCGGCATGGCGCAGGCGGCGCTGGATGCCGCCAGCGATTACGCGAAGGGGCGGGTGATCGGCGGCGAGGCGCTGAGCGACAAGCAGGGCATCCGCTGGATGCTGGCCGACATGGCGCTGGAGCTGCAATCGGCGCGGCTGATGGCGCTGGAAGCGGCGCGGCGGCGCGAGCTGGACGAGCGGTTTTCGGATGCGGCGGCGATGGCCAAGCTGAAGGCCTCCGAGGCCGCCGACATGGTCGCCGACACCGCGCTGCAGATTCACGGCGGCTATGGCTATACCCGCGATTTCCCCATCGAACGGCTGACGCGCGATCTGCGGATCATGCGCATCTACGAAGGCTCGTCCGAAATTCAACGCAACATCATTGCCGGCCATCTGCTGGCCCATTGAGGGAGGACCAAACATGACCGATCCCCGTCACAACACGCGTGATATCTATCCCGATACCGGCGCCGAAATCAGCGCCAAGCACTGGGTCACCGAGGCCCCGATGCGGATGCTGATGAACAACCTGCACCCGGATGTGGCCGAGAACCCCCATGAGCTGGTGGTCTATGGCGGCATCGGACGCGCCGCGCGCACATGGGAGGATTTCGACCGCATCGTCGGCGCATTGAAGGGGCTGGAAGAGGACGAGACCCTTTTGGTGCAGTCGGGCAAGCCGGTGGGCGTGTTTCGCACCCACAAGGACGCGCCGCGCGTCCTGATCGCCAATTCCAACCTGGTGCCGCATTGGGCCAACTGGGACCATTTCAGCGAGCTCGATAAGAAGGGTTTGATGATGTATGGCCAGATGACCGCCGGGTCCTGGATCTATATCGGCAGCCAGGGCATCGTGCAGGGCACCTACGAGACATTCGTCGAGGCCGGGCGCCAGCATTACGACGGCGACCTGACGGGCCGCTGGATCCTGACCGGGGGCCTGGGTGGCATGGGCGGAGCGCAGCCGCTGGCGGCGGTGATGGCCGGGGCCTGCTGCCTGGCCGTGGAATGCGACGAAAGCCGCGCCGAGTTCCGCAAGCGCACGCGTTATGTGGACGAGATCACCAGCGATCTGGACGAGGCCCTGGAAATGATCGAGCGCTGGACGAGCGCGGGCGAGGCCAAATCCGTGGCGCTGATCGGCAATGCCGCCGATGTCTTTCCCGAACTGGTCAGGCGCGGCGTGCGCCCCGATATCGTCACCGACCAGACCAGCGCCCATGACCCGGTGCATGGTTACCTGCCGCAGGGCTGGACCGTGGCCGAATGGCGCGCGCGCCAGGAAACCGAACCCAAGGCCGTGGAAAAGGCCGCCCGCGCCAGCATGCGTGTGCAGGTGCAGGCGATGGTCGATTTCTGGAACGCGGGCGTGCCGACGCTGGATTACGGCAACAATATCAGGCAGGTGGCGCAGGACGAGGGGATGGAGGACGCATTCGCCTTTCCCGGCTTCGTGCCCGCCTATATCCGCCCGCTCTTTTGCCGCGGGATCGGGCCGTTCCGCTGGTGCGCGCTGTCGGGCGACCCCGAGGACATCTACAAGACCGACGCCAAGGTCAAGGAACTGATCGACGACCCGCATCTGCATAACTGGCTGGACATGGCGCGCGAGCGCATCGCCTTTCAGGGGCTTCCGGCGCGGATCTGCTGGGTGGGGCTGGGCCTGCGCCACAAGCTGGGGCTGGCCTTCAACGAGATGGTGCGCAACGGCGAACTCTCGGCCCCCGTGGTGATCGGGCGCGACCACCTGGATTCGGGCTCGGTCGCATCGCCCAACCGCGAGACCGAGGGCATGAAGGACGGCAGCGACGCCGTGAGCGACTGGCCGCTGCTGAACGCGCTTCTGAACACCGCCAGCGGCGCGACCTGGGTCAGCCTGCATCACGGCGGCGGCGTTGGCATGGGGTTCAGCCAGCATTCCGGCATGGTGATCTGTTGCGATGGCACCGAAGACGCCGACCGCCGCATCGAACGCGTTCTGTGGAACGACCCGGCCACCGGCGTCATGCGCCATGCCGATGCGGGCTATGACATCGCGCTGGATTGCGCGCGCGAACACGGCCTGAACCTGCCGGGCATCCTCAAGTGAGCCTCCTGCGCTTCATCGAAGCGCAGGCGCGCGTCTGGCCGCGGCCGCTGGAGGAAATCCGCGCGGGGTGCAAGGACAGCCACTGGATGTGGTTCGTCTTTGCGCAGCTGCGCGGGCTGGGGCGCTCGGCGACGGCGCAGAAATACGGGATCGCGGACCTTGCTGAGGCCCGCGCCTTTCTGGCCGATCCAATTCTTGGCCCGCGCCTGCAAGACATTTCGCAGGCGATGCTGGCCCATGCGGGCCGCGACCCCGAGGCCATTCTTGGCCCGACGGATGCGCTCAAGCTGCGCTCATCCATGACGCTTTTCGAGGCAGCTGGCGGCGGGCAGGTCTTTGGCGAAGTGCTGGAGGCGTTCCATGATGGGCAACGCTGCCCGATCACTCTTGACTTGCTCGAGGCCAACAGCAGAAATCCGGCTGAAGAACCGGGAACGACAAAATGAACAACCCTATCAAATCAAGGAGGTACTGACATGAAAAGACGTGACTTCATCAAGGCCGGCACGATCGGCGCGGCGGCAAGCACGCTGGCCGCACCCGCCGTGGCGCAGGACATCACCCAATGGACGATGGTCACCGCATGGCCCAAGAATCTGCCGGGGCCGGGCGTTGCCGCGCAGACCCTTGCGGACCGGATCACCACCCTGTCGGGTGGCCGGCTGGAGGTGAAACTCCATGCGGCGGGCGAGATCGTGCCCGGACCGGGCGTGTTCGATGCCGTGGCCGAAGGCACCGCGCATATCTATCACGCGGTTCCCGCCTATTGGGGCTCGAAATCCAAGGGCATCCTGCTGTTCGGTTCCCAGCCCTTCGGCCTGCGCGCCGATGAACAGGTCGGCTGGATGGTGCATGGCGGCGGCCAGGAACTCTATGACGAGATGTATGGCCGTTTCGGCATCAAGCCGTTCCTGTGCGGCAATTCCGGGCCGCAATGGTTCGGCTGGTTCCGCAACGAGATCAACTCGGTCGACGATCTCAAGGGGCTGAAATACCGCACCACGGGCCTTGCCTCGGAAATGTGTGCACGGATCGGCATGGCGGTGCAGGCGATGTCCGGCCCGGCGATGTTCCAGGCGCTGCAATCGGGCGCATTGGATGCGGGCGAGTTCATCGGCCCCTGGACGGATTCCGCGCTCGGCTTCCACCAGCTGGCCAAGAACTATTACTGGCCCGGCGTCGGCGAGCCCTCGTCGGCTGAGGAATGCGGCGTCAATGCCGATGCGTGGAACGCCCTGCCAGACGACCTGAAGAGCGTCGTGAGCACTGCTTGCGCCAGCCTCTATAACGACGTGTGGACCGAGTACGAGACCAAGCACGCCCTTGCCTTCAAGGAGCTTGTCGACAACGAAGGCGTCATCCCCCGCAAGCTGCCCGACGAGGTGGTGATGGCGATGGGCGATGCCGCCGCCGACGTGATCGAAGAGCTGCGCGGCGACAGCGACGAGCTGGTCGGGCGTATCACCGAGAGCTTCCTGGCCTATCGCGACTCGGTCGGTGCCTATATGACCTATGCGGATAACGGGCATATGAACGCCCGCGCCAAGGTGCTGGGTTACTGACGGAGCCACAGGCCCGGCGCGCAGGACCATGCGCGCCGGGCCGCATCGGCCGCAGGGCGGCCACAACACGCATGAGGGTGAGGGCTGCTGATGGAACGCTGGGCCGACCGGCTGGACATGGTGAACCGCGGAGTCGGGCGCACGGTGCGCTGGCTGGCCATCTTGATGGTGCTGGTGCAGTTCGCCATCGTTCTGATGCGCTATGTCTATGGATTCAGTTCAATCGCGGTGAATGAAAGCGTGCTTTACATGCATGCGACGCTGTTCATGCTGGGCGCGGGCTATACCCTGCTGGTGGACGACCATGTGCGCGTCGACATCTTCCAGGCACGCGCCAGCGCACGCGGCAAGGCCTGGATCGACGTGATCGGTCACGCGGTGCTGCTTGTGCCTTCGATCCTGGCGCTGCTTTACTGGTCCTGGCCGTCGGTTCGCAACGCCTGGGCGATCCATGAAGGCGCGATTTCGGTGGGCGGCATCCCGGCAGTCTTCCTTCTCAAGACCCTGATCCCGGCGTTCTGCATCCTGTTGATCGTGCAGTCGCTGGCCTGCTTCCTGCGCAACCTTCTGAGGCTTCAAAAGGGGCGCACGGCATGATCATCGCTGAATACCTTGACCTTCTGATGTTCGCCGCGCTGATGGGCGCCATCCTGTCCGGTTTCCCGGTGTCCTTTGCCATTTCCGGCACCGCCATCCTGTTTGCCTATCTGGGATGGGCCAGCGGCGCGATGAACATCAACCTGCTGGGCGCGCTGGGACAACGGGTGTTCGGCGTATTGACCAACGAGGTGCTGATCGCGATCCCGCTTTTCGTGACGATGGGCGTGATCCTTGAACGCTCGCGCATCGCCGAGGACCTGCTCGACACGATGGGCCGCACTTTCGGACAGTTGCGCGGCGGGCTCGGAATATCGGTGATCCTGGTGGGGGCGCTGCTGGCGGCATCGACCGGGATCGTCGGCGCCACGGTGATCGCCATGGGCATGATTGCGCTGCCGACCATGCTGCGCACCGGATACGATCCGCGACTGGCCTCGGGGCTGGTCTGCACCGCCGGAACGCTGGGGCAGATCATCCCGCCCTCGACCCTTCTGATCATCCTGAGCGACGTGATGTCGAGCGCCTATCAGCAGGCGCAATACGAACAGGGCAAGTTTTCCGTCGAGACCATATCGGTCGGCCAGATCTTTGCCGGCGCGCTGGTGCCGGGGCTGACGCTGGTCGCGATCTATATCCTCTACGTTCTGGCGCGCGGCGTGATCCGCCCGCAGGACATGCCTCCCGCGCCCGCATCCGAAGGCCGCCCCGGCCTTGGCGAGGTGGGACGCGCGATCCTTCCCCCCGTGGGGCTGATCATCGCGGTGCTGGGCGCGATCCTGAGCGGCATCGCCACCCCGACCGAAGCGGCCTCGGTAGGCGCGATCGGCGCGATCCTGATGGCAGGCGCGCGCCAGGGCGTGAGCCCGCGCCTGATCGGCGCCGGTGTCGCGGCGCTGCTGATCCTGGCCTTTGCCGCCGGTCTGGCGCCGGTGCGCCTGCAACGCAGCGACGCGGGCACGGGAGCCTGGGAGATC
>Ga0209344_10001010_pt1 | contig 40857 bp, 34 predicted proteins | sample Cruoilmetagenom6_FD_187293 | JGI IMG/M metagenome (GOLD analysis project Ga0209344, IMG submission 187293) | Oil polluted marine microbial communities from Coal Oil Point, Santa Barbara, California, USA - Santa Barbara Oil Seep Sample 6 (SPAdes)... | ecosystem: Environmental > Aquatic > Marine... | reverse complement strand
AATTTAGGTTGACTTGAAAATTGAGCTAGAAAGCATTAAACTTTTTTTACAATGAAGAGTTTGATCCTGGCTCAGGATGAACGCTAGCGGCAGGCCTAACACATGCAAGTCGAACGGTAAGTTGAGAGCTTGCTCTTAACACGAGTGGCGAACGGGTGCGTAACGCGTATGCAATCTGCCCTTTTCTGGAAGATAGCCCTTAGAAATGAGGATTAATACTCCATAGTATAACAATTTCGCATGTTATTGTTATTAAAGCTTCGGCGGAAAAGGATGAGCATGCGTCCCATTAGTTAGTTGGTAGGGTAACGGCCTACCAAGACTCCGATGGGTAGGGGGCCTGAGAGGGTTATCCCCCACACTGGTACTGAGACACGGACCAGACTCCTACGGGAGGCAGCAGTGAGGAATATTGGTCAATGGAGGCAACTCTGAACCAGCCATGCCGCGTGCAGGATGACGGCCCTATGGGTTGTAAACTGCTTTTATATAGGAAGAAACCTCTCTACGTGTAGAGAGCTGACGGTACTATAAGAATAAGGACCGGCTAACTCCGTGCCAGCAGCCGCGGTAATACGGAGGGTCCAAGCGTTATCCGGATTTATTGGGTTTAAAGGGTACGTAGGCGGAAAATTAAGTCAGTAGTGAAAGCCCATCGCTCAACGATGGAACTGCTATTGATACTGGTTTTCTTGAATATACTTGAAGTGGGCGGAATACGACATGTAGCGGTGAAATGCATAGAGATGTCGTAGAACACCGATTGCGAAGGCAGCTCACTAAGGTATTATTGACGCTAATGTACGAAAGCGTGGGGAGCGAACAGGATTAGATACCCTGGTAGTCCACGCCGTAAACTATGATTACTCGGTGTCGGCGATATACTGTCGGTGCCTAAGCGAAAGTGATAAGTAATCCACCTGGGGAGTACGATCGCAAGGTTGAAACTCAAAGGAATTGACGGGGGCCCGCACAAGCGGTGGAGCATGTGGTTTAATTCGATGATACGCGAGGAACCTTACCTGGGCTTAAATGCAGAATGACTTTATCGGAAACGATATTTCTCTTCGGAGCAGTCTGCAAGGTGCTGCATGGCCGTCGTCAGCTCGTGCTGTGAGGTGTCGGGTTAAGTCCCATAACGAGCGCAACCCCTATTTTTAGTTGCCAGCGAGTAATGTCGGGGACTCTAGAAAAACTGCCCGTGCAAACGGTGAGGAAGGTGGGGACGACGTCAGGTCATCACGGCCCTTACGTCCAGGGCTACACACGTGCTACAATGGTAGGGACAGAGGGCAGCCACTTGGTGACAAGGAGCTAATCCTAAAACCCTATCTCAGTTCGGATCGAAGTCTGCAACTCGACTTCGTGAAGCTGGAATCGCTAGTAATCGCATATCAGCCACGATGCGGTGAATACGTTCCCGGGCCTTGTACACACCGCCCGTCAAGCCATGGAAGCCGAGGGTGCCTGAAGTCAGTAACCGCAAGGAGCTGCCTAGGGTAAAATTGGTAACTGGGGCTAAGTCGTAACAAGGTAGCCGTACCGGAAGGTGCGGCTGGAACACCTCCTTTTTAGAGAACGCTTAGTTTTCTTATGATAGCAATATCATAAAAGTATTTACTTACTTTATACTTCATATTTCATTAAAACAATTTCCTTGGTAGGATATAATGAGGTTCGATTCCTTCAAAATTGGCAAAGATTGGCTCATGTAAGATTGAGTTAGTTGAAGAGTTCATTGACATGTTGAAAGAAAATATAATAAGTAGAAAATAAGAGTTAATTTTCAAATAAGTAAGAAAATTGATAAGAGCGTATGGCGGATGCCTAGGCTCTCAGAGGCGAAGAAGGACGTGACAAGCTGCGATAAGCTACGATAAGGTGCAAATAACCTATTAGTCGTAGATTTCCGAATGGGGCAACCCAACATACTGAAGGTATGTTACCTAGTAATAGGGGCAAACCCGGGGAACTGAAACATCTAAGTACCCGGAGGAAGAGAAAATAATAATGATTCCGTAAGTAGTGGCGAGCGAACGCGGAAGAGCCCAAACCAATATTGTTTCGGCAATGTTGGGGTTGTAGGACTGTAATATGAGAAATGATTGTATAGTAGAACAAACTGGAAAGTTTGACCGCAGAGGGTGATAGTCCCGTAGACGAAATGCAATTTGGATCTAACAGTATCCTGAGTAGTGCGGAACACGAGAAATTCTGTATGAATCAGCCGGAACCATCCGGTAAGGCTAAATACTCCTGAGAGACCGATAGTGAACTAGTACCGTGAGGGAAAGGTGAAAAGAACCCTGAATAAGGGAGTGAAATAGATCCTGAAACCATACGCTTACAAGCTGTAGGAGCCCTTCTGGGGTGACTGCGTGCCTTTTGCATAATGAGCCTACGAGTTACTCCTCACTAGCGAGGTTAAGATTTTAGAGAATCGGAGCCGAAGCGAAAGCAAGTCTGAATAGGGCGTATAGTTAGTGGGGGTAGACGCGAAACCATGTGATCTACCCATGATCAGGTTGAAGCTCTGGTAACACAGAGTGGAGGACCGAACCAGTTGATGTTGAAAAATCTTTGGATGAATTGTGGGTAGGGGTGAAAGGCCAATCAAACTTGGAAATAGCTCGTACTCCCCGAAATGCATTTAGGTGCAGCGTTGTGGTTGAGTGTTATAGAGGTAGAGCTACTGATTGGGCTAGGGGGCTTCACCGCCTACCAAACCCTGACAAACTCCGAATGCTATAACATATACACAGCAGTGAGGGCATGGGTGCTAAGGTCCGTGTCCGAAAGGGAAACAACCCGGACTATCAGTTAAGGTCCCAAAATCTACACTAAGTTGAAAAAACGTGGTCTGATTGCTTTGACAGCTAGGATGTTGGCTTGGAAGCAGCCATTCATTTAAAGAGTGCGTAACAGCTCACTAGTCGAGCGATCGGGCGTGGATAATAATCGGGCATAAAGTGTAGTACCGAAACTATAGATTTAACGTAAGTTAAGTGGTAGGGGAGCATTCTAGTCAGCGTCGAAGGCGTATCGCGAGGTACTCTGGAGCGTCTAGAAAAGAAAATGTAGGCATAAGTAACGATAAAGCGGGCGAGAAACCCGCTCACCGAAAGACTAAGGTTTCCTGATCAACGCTAATCGGATCAGGGTTAGTCGGGGCCTAAGGCGAACCCGAAAGGGGTAGTCGATGGACAACAGGTTAATATTCCTGTACTAGCAATTATTGCGATGGGGTGACGGAGTAGTGAAAGATCTGCGTACTGACGGAATAGTACGTTGAAGAGTGTAGGTATAGGACTGGTAGGCAAATCCGCCGGTCTTGCTGAACTTGATAGTACCGTGAGTCTTCGGACAAGCGGATAATGATCCTAATCAGACTTCCAAGAAAAACCTCTAAGCTTCAGATAATTGGTACCCGTACCGTAAACCGACACAGGTAGTCGAGGAGAGAATCCTAAGGTGCTCGAGTGATTCATGGTTAAGGAACTCGGCAAAATAGCCTCGTAACTTCGGGAGAAGAGGCGCCCATCTTCGGGTGGGCCGCAGTGAAAAGGTCCAGGCGACTGTTTATCAAAAACACATGGCTTTGCAAAATCGAAAGATGAAGTATAAGGCCTGACACCTGCCCGGTGCTGGAAGGTTAAAAGGAGATGTTATCTTCGGAGAAGCATTGAATTGAAGCCCCAGTAAACGGCGGCCGTAACTATAACGGTCCTAAGGTAGCGAAATTCCTTGTCGGGTAAGTTCCGACCTGCACGAATGGTGTAACGATCTGGACACTGTCTCAACCATGAGCTCGGTGAAATTGTATTCCCGGTGAAGATGCCGGGTACCCGCAATGGGACGAAAAGACCCCGTGAACCTTTACTATAGCTTAACATTGATGTTGGGTAATTCATGTGTAGGATAGGTGGGAGACTACGAAGCGGCGTCGCTAGGCGTTGTGGAGTCGTCCTTGAAATACCACCCTTGAATTGCTTGATGTCTAATCCCGTCTAACGGGAGACAATGTTTGGTGGGTAGTTTGACTGGGGTGGTCGCCTCCTAAAAAGTAACGGAGGCTTCTAAAGGTACCCTCAGCACGCTTGGTAACCGTGCGTAGAGTGCAATAGCATAAGGGTGCTTGACTGTGAGACTGACAAGTCGAGCAGGTACGAAAGTAGAGTATAGTGATCCGGTAGTTCCGTATGGAAGGGCTATCGCTCAAAGGATAAAAGGTACTCCGGGGATAACAGGCTAATCCCTCCCAAGAGCTCACATCGACGGAGGGGTTTGGCACCTCGATGTCGGCTCGTCACATCCTGGGGCTGGAGAAGGTCCCAAGGGTTGGGCTGTTCGCCCATTAAAGTGGCACGCGAGCTGGGTTCAGAACGTCGTGAGACAGTTCGGTCTCTATCTATTGTGGGCGTTGGAAATTTGAGAGGATCTGACTCTAGTACGAGAGGACCGGGTTGGACGAACCTCTGGTGTATCTGTTGTTCCGCCAGGAGCACTGCAGAGTAGCTACGTTCGGATGGGATAAGCGCTGAAAGCATCTAAGCGCGAAGCCCACCTCAAGATGAGATTTCCTTTAAGGGTCGTTGAAGACGACAACGTTGATAGGCTATAGGTGTAAAGGCAGTAATGTCAAAGCCAAGTAGTACTAATTACCCGTAGGTTTTCTACTGAAAGTTTACTCTTATTTTACTTTTTATATTTTCTTTCTATTATGTCTTAAATTTATTGTAGTTCATCAACACCACAAAAGTGAAGGTGAACAAAGATTTTATGGTGATAATTGCGATGAGGATCACCTCTTCCCATTCCGAACAGAGAAGTTAAGCTCATCAGCGCAGATGGTACTGGGTTAACCGGGAGAGTATGTCGTCGCCATTTTTTTAGCCTCAAGATTTTTCTTGAGGCTTTTTTTTTGTTAAAACTTTTTAAGCCTATTTTTTGTATTTATAGGTAGTTTTTAGCACAGCGTTTTCTTAAATAACATGATATTAATTATTACTTCATAAATTCGATGTCGTTTGATGATTAGTATACTATAAACAACTTTGAAATTAACTGTTTTCAGGGTTTTTTATATACTTTTGACCTTTCTAAAAACATGGGAAAACTAGGTTTATTTCTTCTATTAATTTTCAATTCTTTCTTTATTCATGGTCAGGATTCTACCTTGAGTAGATATGAGTTATTAAATTCTGAAGATACACTGGTTTATTCTCCTATCATTCTGGACGAATTTGAAAACTATCGATTTAAGCATCGTGATTTTAATGCTTCTTCTGGTAATATAGGATTGCCTACATACTATTTGGATAGTCTTTTTCTTGTTGATTATAATGGATTTTTCAATGGTTATTCGAATTCACTATTTTCTAAGGACCAAATGAAGTTCTATACGCAGGAGAAAGACTTGACTCTATTACAGTATGTTAATGGAGCACAATCTGAACAATACTTTAGAGTGTTGCATAGTAATCAATTTGGTAAAGGATTAAACATTAGTTTTGACTATAATCGTATTATTTCAGAAGGATTTTATTTGAATCAATTGACAGATAATACGCACTTTAATACAAGTCTAAACTTTAATTCACGTAATTCAAAGTATCAACTAAAGGCTTTTTATTTAATTTCAAACTTGAAGGTTCAAGAGAATGGTGGAATTCAATTTTCAGATTCTGCTGATGAAAATTTAAACAATTCGGATTTACTAAATGTAAAATTATCCTCTGCTAGTCAAAAGATGAGGAGTCAATCTGTTTTAGTTCATCAAAATTTAAAGATGGTGGATTCATCTATTATCGGAGCTATTCGATTAATACAAGAGTCTGAATTGGCCTGGAGTTGGAAATGGTATAAAGATAATGGGGTTACTGATTTTTATCAAAATATTTTTTATGACTCTACAAAAACGTTTGATTCAATTCATGCTCATCGTTTTAGAAATGCAATTGGATTAAGTTTATTCGATAATCAATTAAAACTTAAATACGAATATCAATACCATGGATATTCCCAGGATAGTATATACGATACCTTATATACTTCTGATTTCGTTAGTTTACAATATCGTAATAGTTTCAATAGGTTTAGTTTCGACTTAATGTCAATGATTGGTTTGTCTGGGTATAATTCAGGCGATTATTCTAGTAGTGTTGGCTTATCGTATAGGATAGACAGTAGTTCTACCATCCGATTGTTAGCAAGTACCCAAAGTCAAAGTCCTTTTTATTGGCAGAATCGTTACAATGGAAACCATCTTGTTTATAGCAATGAATTTTATAACGAAGAGCTTACAAGGCTTGGAGTTGATTACCAAAATAAAAAGTATAAAGGCTCGATTGGGATACAGCATGTTATTAGGGAAAATCCAATATACTTTAATTCAGGAGGAAGCTCTAGTCAACTTATTGATCAATTATCTATAACTCAATTTTCATTTAATAAGAATTTTAAATTCGGAAATTTTTATTGGAATAATATCTTTAATTATCAAATCAACTCTAATGATTCGATATTACCTCTTCCAAGTTTTATGTCCTCCCATACTTTATATTATGAGAATACATTATTCAAAAGTAATTTGCTTATCCAGTTGGGAGCAACCTATAAATATATTAGTAAATATAAAGGGTATGGATACTTTCCAGAGAATGCTGCTTTTGTGCTGCAGGAAAATAGTAATTTGGGAGGATTCGGGTATTTAGATATATTTTTTAAATTTAGGATACAGCATGCAAGAGTCTTTGCTAAACTAGAAAATCTTTTAGGTGATCAATTCCAACCTGATGGAATGATGATAAATGACTATCCGATACCTGGTAGAGCTTTTAAAATAGGATTAAGTTGGGCTTTATTTAATTAAAGTTTCGTTTAGTAAAATATGGATATTTCTAAATTAAAATCAGCCATCACACAAGAAGGGTTTCTAAGATATTTTAGGAATACTTCATGGTTAGTAGGTGAAAAAATACTCAGAATTTTTGCTGGAATAGTTGTTGGCGCTATGGTTGCTAGATATTTGGGTCCTTCCAAGTATGGATTATTCAACTATGCAATTAGCTTTGTAGGAGTTTTTATTTCCTTGGCTACTCTGGGATTAGACAGTATTGTTGTCAGAGAGCTAATAAAACTTGAAAAACGCAAAGAGGAAATTCTTGGTAGTGCCTTTGTTATGCGTTTCTTGGGTTCTTTTGTAGTTTTAACATTATTGTATTTGTCTGTTTTGCTAACGGATAATACCGAGTTAGAAAGCACATTGATTTTGATTATAGGAGCTTCTACTATTTTTCATTGCTTTAATACGATAGACTTTTATTTTCAATCTAAAGTACTTTCAAAGTATATTGTTTTTTCCAGTATTGCAGCAATGCTTGTTTCATCAATAATGAAACTCTTTTTAATATATTTTGAAGCTTCTTTAGTTTACTTCGCTATAGTTGTGATATTTGAAAGTATTACGCTTTCCTTGTTTCTATTTTACTTCTACAGAAAACAGGGTAATAGAATGAAGTCTTGGAAGTTTAGTTGGGATGTGTCTAAGTATTTGTTGAAGGATAGTTGGCCTCTTATCCTATCTGGAGTTGTGGTTTCTATGTATCTGAAAATTGACCAAGTAATGATAAAACATATGGTAGATGATTATGCCGTAGGAATTTATGCAGCAGCTGCAAGGTTGAGTGAAACTTGGTACTTTATTCCGATTGTCATTACGAACTCTTTATTTCCAGCAATAGTTAATGCTAAGAAAAGGAATGACGGAAGTTATCAATTAAGAGTTCAAAGGTTGTTTGATTTTATGGTAATTATTTCATTAGCTATAGCGATACCGGTTACTTTTTTAAGTCAATTTCTCATTGAAGTGTTATACGGAGAAGACTTTTTAGCGGCAGCTACTATTTTGATAATTCAGATGTGGACGGGTATTTTTGTCGCATTAGGAGTGGCGAGTAGTGCTTGGTTAATTAGTGAAAACTTACAGAAGATATATTTATTGGGTTCAATTTTAGGCGCCTGCATTAATATAGCTCTCAATTATATATTTATTCCTACTTATGGTGTGATAGGAGCAGCATTTACTACTATGTTTTCTCAAGTAGTATCCATTTTATTTTTAGAACTATTATTTAAAAAAACTCGAGGAGTCCTAATGATGAAATGGAAGTCAGTATTTGTTGTAAGTATAGTTTCATTTATTGTAAAAAAAGTAAATAAATAGTTTTAACACATAAACGTTGAATAATATACATTCAATGTTAACGCAATGTTATTTGGAATTCTATCTTTGTTAATTTTAAGGTAAAGTACATTCCACTCAGAATCTATGGGTAAGATTAAAAATCTTTTATTTCAAGTTTTTGGTTATATACATTTTACAGTAAATGTATTATTAATTGTTCCGCCTTTAACCTACACTAGTTTATTTTCAACTTTGCTATTGCCAAAGATGTTCAAAAGAAAATCGGTTTTAATCGGTTTGGGTGTAGTGTTTTCAATTTTTGTATTTTATTCAATTATACATTTCATTAATGGTGTGGATTTAAACTATTACCTAAAGTCGACTTTGTTTATGTGTTTTCTAAGCTGTTCCACTTTAGCTATATATGTTTATCTAGAATCGAATTTAAATGAACTTGCAAAGTTATTTAAGTTTTTACCATTTGTTGTTTTTGGAATTTTCGTGCTTGGAATTGGAGCATATTTTACTGATTTTGATCATCTATTTTGGAAGTTACATAATTTTGAAGCGCAAGGTCAATCTATTCCAAGATACATGGGGCTATCTTATGAGCCTTCTTATTATGCCTTGTCAATCACTCCAGTATTTATTTTTTGTCTATTGAAACTTCTATTTAATGTAACATTTAGGAATCTGGGTATTTTCATCTTAGTCAGTATACCTATACTGGCAACATTATCATTTGGATTTTTTATTGCCTCATTCATAGCCCTAGTATTAAGTTTTGGACTTATTTACTTGTTGTTTAAAGAATTCAAAAGAGTTTTGATCTGGCCAATTGCAATGATTCTTGTTTCTTTAGTTGCTGTAAATTTATCGGACAATGCTATAAGTAAAAGGATTGAATTGATCATAAATGGGAATGATACTTCTGTCAATGGAAGGACAGTAGAAGCATTTTATCTAGGCTATAAGTGTGCAGAGCAAAAGAGCGTTTTGATGGGGATTGGGCCTGGACAGATTAAAATAATCGGAGAAGAGGTAATTAGACCATATTATGCCGCTTGGGCACCTATAGGTTATAGTAAAGAAAACTGGCCTATTTTAAGTATACCCAACTCATCTGCAGAAACCCTTGCTATCTATGGAGTCTTAGGGCTAATTTTAAGGTTCACGTTTCAATTGTTCTTATTTTTCAAATTTAAAGTATACCGAAACTATTTTAATCTTATTTTATTTATTTTCATTTTTGTTTATCAATTAATGGGAGGTTTTATAACTTCTTCTATGGAATATGTTTTATGGATTTTTGCCATCTTACCTATTTTTCCTGAATTTAATTTAAAGCAAGAAAAAAAAATAATCAGCTTTAGATGAAAGTATTGATGATAAATAGGGCTACTGTATTTACAGTTCCTGGTGGAGATACAGTTCAAATGGTGGAGACTGCCAAAGCTATTCGTAAACACGGGATTAATGTTGATATTCGATTAGCGAATGAAGAAATTGATTATGAAGGGTATGATTTGATTCATTTTTTTAATATCATTCGTCCCAATAGCATTTCTAGACATGTCAAGAAATCTAAATTACCATTTGTGATTTCAACTATATTTGTTGACTACACTGAAATAGACAGAAAGTTAGGAGGTGTTATGTTACGCACCGCTTCTCAGTTGTTGGGCTCAGATTGGTTAGAATATCTAAAAGTTATCGGGAGAAGTTTCCTCAATGGAGACAAAATAATTGACAACTCCTATATATTTCGAGGACATAAGAGATCAGTTGAACAATTATTAAATTCTGCTTCTCTTTTGCTCCCTAATTCAGATAATGAATTTAAACGCTTATCGAAAAGATATCGATTTAAAAATGAGTATTTAAAAGTTCCTAATGCCGTCAGTGAAGAGTTCTTAGAAACTAATCCCAACAATAATAAGAGCGGCATAGTAATGGTGGCAAGAATTGAGGCACTTAAGAATCAATTGAATTTAATAGAAGCGATGAAGGGATTAAATACCACTCTCAAGATTGTCGGGAAACCTGCTCCAAATCATATGGATTACTATCAAAAATGTATTGAACAAGCACCTTCAAATGTAGAATTTTTGGGGCAATTGGACCGAAGAGAGGTCATTGCTCAATTGGATGCGGCAAAAGTGCATGTATTACCAAGTTGGTTTGAAACAACTGGTCTGAGTACATTAGAAGCTGCGGCAAGAAACTGTAATGTCGTAATTACCAGAAAAGGAGATACTCAAGAGTATTTTGGGGACAAAGCGAGGTATTGCGAACCTGGTGATCCAGAATCTATTAAATCTGCACTTCTAAAAGCTCTCGAAGACAAGTCGGAGTTGAGGGATTATGTTGAAGAGCATTATACGTGGGGTAAAGCAGCCCAGATGACTATTAAAGGGTACCAACATGTATTAAAACAAAAGACCGGGTACAACCTACATAAAAACGGCTAAGAGTAATTCAAGAACATTAAATACTTAATAGTTTGTAAGTGAGGTTTATGTATGTGTTTGCCATTTATTCTAACAATGAACTTATTCACCATATATGGAGAGTTTAAAATTAGAGGTAGCTTTGCATAATAATTAATATGAAGTCTAAGGAAAAGTTAAATGAGGCATTAAACAAATGGATTCTATTCACACAATATTTAGTGGTGATTAGTTTTCCTCTGGTTTACCATGCTTCAAATGTAGTACTGTATTCACTTTGGCTTTTATGGTTAGTTAAGACTTTTATTACACCTAAGGACAAAAGGACAGTATTAACTGGCTTAAATAGACCAATATTAGTTCTATTTTTATCTTTATTTCTATGGCAAGCGATATCGCTCACATACAATATCAATATTTTAGAGGGGATTAAAAACGTTGAAGGTAAACTCAGTTTAGTTTTTATTCCACTCCTTTTTTTCACTACAGAGCTATCTTTAAAGTCAATTATGAGCTTATTTAAAGCTTATGTATTTTCTATAAGCTCATTCAGTGTTTTTTTATTGGCCAATTTAGCATTTATATATTTTTCGGAAGGAAAACTATTAATATATCATGATTTTACAAATGCAATTGATCTTCATGCTGTATTTTTCTCCTATTATGTTTTTTTGAATGTTGTTTTGACAAGTTACCTTTACTTTAGAAAGGACACCACAAAGTCAGAACGAGTTATTTATAGTACTTCTATTTTGTTGTCTTTTATCGTATTGGTGATTTCTGCTTCAAAAAATGTGTTAGCAGTAACCACAGTTAGCTTGTTTTTAGGTTATATTTTATCCATCAAGAAAAGAAGAATAAGGGTAAAAGAGATCCTTATTTTATTATTTACTATTCTCATAGGAGTTGCAGTTTTATTACAAATAAAGACTATAAAAAGTCGCGTAAATGAGATTACAGAATTGCGTGGACTTGAAGGCTTTCAAAAAGTTAGAGATGGAATTTTTATAGAGGAAGAGGACATAAACCAGTTTAATGGAACATCCCTGAGGCTGACATTGTGGTATTTAGGAGTAAAAACTTTAAGGGAAGAAGGTAAGTTGATTCAAGGCTTATCAGCCGGAGATCGAAAGGATGTTATGAATCAGAAATATTTCGAAACAGGCTTGAATCCGTGGTATTATGACTATAATCTTCATAATCAATTTGTGCAAACTTTCGTTGAATTAGGTTTAGTAGGCTTAATTATCTATTTGGTTCTGATTGTATTATTATTTATTAAAGCAATAAAAGATAGAAACTGGCTTTTGACCGTTTTTCTTTCAGCATTCGTTATTTTTCAGATGACAGAGTCTGTGCTAGAAAGAAATAAAGGGATAGTTTTTTTCATTTTTATAATTATGTTATTGTTAAAATTGAATCCACACTGTAATGAAAATAGGAATATTAGGAACTAGGGGGGTGCCAAATTTTTATGGAGGATTCGAACAGTTCGCAGCTTACCTTTCAAAATATCTGGTCAATAAAGGACATGAAGTGTGGGTTTATAATTCAAATCTTCACCCCTATCAAGAGTCTACTTGGGAGGGTGTAAGTATTATCCATTGCTATGATCTTGAAGATAAAATTGGGACTGCAGGGCAGTTTGTTTATGATTTAAATTGTATTCTTGATTCGCGAAAAAGGGGATTTGATGTATTGCTGCAGCTGGGCTATACTAGCAGTTCCATTTGGGGACGTTTGCTTCCATCACAATCTATTATTGTTACGAATATGGATGGTCTTGAATGGAAAAGAAGTAAATTCAACACTTATGTTCAGCGGTTTTTACGATATGCTGAATCATTGGCGGTTAAAAGAAGCGATTTTTTGGTTTCAGATTCCATTGGTATACAAAATTATATTCAAAATAAATACGATAGATCCTCTGAATATATAGCCTATGGTGCGGACTTATTTAAGTCTCCTGATGTTAATGTTTTAGAGAAGTATGGAATTGCAAAGTATTCTTATCATCTTTTGATTGCTCGAATGGAACCAGAGAATAATATAGAAGTAATTTTAGATGGCTATTGTCTCTCTCAAAGTGAAGAAGTATTCTTAGTTGTTGGAAAAACGGAAAACACTTTTGCAAAATATTTAATCGATAAGTACAAAAGTTATTCAAATATTCGATTTTTGGGGGGTATATATGATTTAAATGAATTAAATAATCTCCGATATTTTTGTAGACTTTATTTTCATGGTCATTCAGTTGGGGGGACAAACCCATCTCTTTTGGAGGCCATGGCATCTTCTGCCTTGATTGTCGCTCATAATAACATTTTTAATCAAACGATATTAGAAAAGTCGTCCTTTTACTTTGAGAATAAAGAAGACATCGCGAAGTATGTTAATGCTGATTTGTCACCTGCTCAACGAAATAATATGATTTCAGAGAATTTGAATAAAATCGAACATCAATTTAGTTGGGAGAAGATAGTATCTTCGTACGAGGATTTGTTTATAAAATTGAAACAGAAGAATTAGGCAGAATTAATGAATAATAATCATTCATATTTTTTAGGACTTTATTACCGATTAACTGACTTTTTCAGTGTTAATCTCGCATTTTTATTGGGAGTCTTTATTCGATTTTCAAATGAACCGACCTTTTCCTTTATAGAAAGTGGTTATGCTAGCTTTTTAATATTTGTAAATTTAGTTTGGATAGTTTCTTCTTCCTCCCAACGAATTTATTCGCTTCAGCGTTTTTCAGGACGTTTTAGTTACGTTTTAACTACCGCTGCGGTAGTATTACTTCATTTACTGATAATAGTTGCTTTTAATGGATTAATTAAGACTTATTATTCCCGACTATTTATTTTCTTTACCTATGTCAATTTTATTGCATTGATGCTTTTGTTTCGGTTTTTAGCAAATTGGGTCTATCGATTGTATTTAAACAGAAAAGTAATAAAAAGTGCTATTGTAATTGTTGGTGATGAGATTTACCAAGGAGATGTAGAAGGTTTCTTAATGGAGAATATTAACGAGGATTTCCAAGAAATATTTAGGTTGGCAGGGGAGTGCTCAATCATTGAGAAACTTGAGTCTATTAAGCAAAACTTACCAATATCTGAATTGTATGTTCCTTTGTCAAAATATAATGAGGATGAGTTAGAAGAACTGTCTAATTATTGTGATAACAATTTTATTAGGATGAAATTAATTTTTGATTCTAAAAGAATTAGTGCACGTAAAATGACAGCTTTTAAGTATAATCAAACAACGGTTTTTGGGATTAACCTGACTCCATTAGATGATGGGTACAATATTTTATTAAAAAGAATTTTCGATTTTTTGTTTGCTTCCTTCTGTATGCTGTTTCTATTTAGTTGGCTCTTCCCAATTATTGCTATTGCGATAAAATTGAGTTCTAAAGGACCGGTATTTTTTACTCAAATGCGAACAGGAATAGATAATAAGGAGTTTAAATGTTATAAGTTTCGATCAATGAAAATGAATGTGGATGCTGATAGAATTCAGGCAACTGCCAATGATCCTAGAATTACAAAGATTGGGGCTTTTTTAAGAAGAACAAGTCTTGATGAATTGCCTCAATTCATCAACGTTATTCGGGGGGAAATGAGCATCGTAGGACCCAGACCACATATGTTAAAACATACAGAGGAGTACAGTCAAATAATTGGGAACTTTATGAATCGGCATGCTATTAAACCTGGGATTACAGGTTTAGCTCAAATTAAAGGTTATCGTGGAGAAATCGACGATATTTCTTTGCTGCAAAACCGTGTTCGACTAGATAGATTTTATGTTAATAATTGGACTTTACTCCTAGATGTTAAAATTGTAATTCAAACTGCATTGACAATTTTCAAGGATCATAAATAACTCAACTATGTTTTTTGTTTCTTTTTCTTAGCTGCGGGAAAAAGTACATTGTTTAAAATTAAGCGATATCCAGGACTGTTGGGATGTAAGTTCAAATCAGTGGGAGGATCACCTACAAAGTGTTGGTAATCTTCAGGGTCATGCCCTCCATAAAAAGTCCAGGTACCTTTTCCATAATTCCCGTGTATATATCTCGCACTATTTAGGGCTTTACTTTCACCTAAAATCAATATTTCTGGTTTGATAAACTGCTTATTAAATGCCGTGGTTTGTCCCATGAAACCCTTTACTATTGAGGTATGGTTTTGACAAAGCATAGTAGGCACTGGATCCCATTTTGCAGAGAACTCAAACAAAGTAAAGAAATCTAATTTTTCAGGAGTCCTGCTGTGAGATGGGGTGGCGTCAATATTTGAGAATTCATACTGCATTGGATCTGAAATTAATGTAAAATCCTTAAACGCAAAAGTATTTTTAAAATTTAGTTTAGAATTATAGTTCGGTGTGGTGCCGTCTCCGTCAAACATTGGTTCGCAAATGTCGATGTCCATAGCAGAAAGTGCAATGTCATAAGAGTCCGTTCCTGAGCACATCGTAAACAAAAAGCCACCTCCTGCGGTAAATTCCCTTATTTTTTTTGCAACACCTAATTTCAATTCGGACACTTTACTAAATCCTAGTTTAGCTGCATTTTCCTCATTGAATCGAACTTGCTCTTTATACCAAGGGTAACTTCTATAGTTCCCGTAAAATCTACCATATTGTCCGGTAAAGTCTTCATGATGTAGGTGCAACCAATCGTATAAAGGCAGTTTTCCGTTTATTATTTCTTCATCATACACCACTTCATAAGGGATCTCTGCGTAGGTAAGCACTAGCGTAACAGCATCATCCCATGGCTGTTTATTTTTAGGAGAATAAACGGCCATTTTTGGAGCCTTCTCTAATTTTATAGCATCCATATTCGCCTCTGGATTTGCTATTTCAGTCAAAATGCCATTTGCTTTAGCATCAGGAATTAACTCATAAGAAACACCTCTAATCAAACATTCATCTTGAATAGGTTTTGCAGCTTTAATCATAAAGCTGCCACCTCGGTAATTGAGAAGCCATTGAACCTCCACATCTCTTTCTAAAACCCAAAATGCAACACCATAGGCTTTGAGGTGATTACTTTGCGCCTCGTCCATTGGGATTAAAACATAAGAAGCCTTAGAAGATAGACTTAAAAATATGATTAGGTAAAGAAAAATGTATTTCATAACTGATAGCCGCTATTGAGAATCCTTAAAATTAAGGATTATTTAGAACGGAACATCATCGTCGTCGAAATCGTCCATTTTCGAAGACCTGGTGATGGTATTTGCAGCTGTATCAAATTCGTCATTAATAGGCATTTCACCAAAAGCATTTCCTCCTGAGGCTCCTTCATCACCAAAAAAGTTATTTTCTAAATTACCAAACTTAGCCAATTCGGCAGTAAACTTCAATTGTACATCACCAACAGAACCATTTCTATGTTTGGCAATAATAATGTTTGCAACTCCAAGAGTCGATTGACCAGCTTCATCTTCAGTAATACCATAATACTCAGGTCTGTTGATGAACAAAACCATATCCGCATCTTGTTCAATAGAACCTGATTCTCTCAGGTCAGAAAGTTGAGGACGTCTATCTCCTCCTCGAGATTCTACTGCTCTACTTAGCTGAGAAAGAGCAATGACAGGTATATTAAGTTCTTTAGCAATACTCTTTAATGATCTCGAAATTGTACTAATTTCTTGTTCACGATTTCCTTTTCCTTCGCCACCAGCAGTCATTAACTGCATGTAATCAACTACTAGTAATTGAATATCATGTTGTGCTTTTAATCTTCTTGCTTTAGCTCTTAACTCAAAAACAGAAATAGCCGGTGTATCGTCTATAAAAATTGGAGCTTCTGTCAATCCCGCTATTTTGGTATGTATTTGTGCTAATTCATCATATCTCAAATTACCATTTCTTAATTTACCGGAAGAAAGTTCTGATTCAGCAGAAATTAAACGAGTTACTAACTGAAGGGAGGACATCTCTAATGAAAAGATGGCAATTGCTTTATTAAAATCTACTGCTGCATTTCTACACAAAGACAGCGCAAATGAGGTCTTACCCATTGCAGGACGAGCCGCCAAGATTATCAAATCTGAGGGTTGCCAACCTGAGGTCATTTTATCTAATGCAGTAAATCCCGAAGGAGTTCCTACTATATTTCCATCTTGATTTTTGGCTGTTTCAATTTGTTTGATTGCTTGCCGAACCAAAGTGGACATATCATCCCAATTCTTCCGAATATTTCCTTCAGTAACGCTAAAGAGGCTACTTTCAGCTTTGTCCATTAGGCTAAATACATCGGTTGTTTCGTCGTAAGCGTCAGAGATAATCTCCGAAGAGATTCTTATCAGCTCACGTTGAATATATTTTTGAGCAACAATCCGCGCATGAAATTCAATGTTAGCAGATGAAACAACTTTGTTGGTTAATTGAGAAATATAATACGGTCCACCGACAATTTCTAATTCTCCCCTTTGCTTTAAAGTGTTCGTAATTGTTAATATGTCAATTGGCTCCGATTTTTCAAACAAATGCTGAATAACACTGAAGATCTTTTGGTGACTATCTTTATAAAAACTCTTAGGTTGTAAGATATCAATTGCAGTGTTTACCGCATCCTTTTCTAACATCATTGCTCCTAAAACTGCCTCTTCTAAATCTACAGCTTGTGGTTGTAGTCTACCATGCTCTAAGTTAGAAAGTTGCATTGTGTTTTTTGCGCTTCTTTTACGCGATTGTTCTCTAAATTTGTCTCCAGTATCCATCGTTTCAAAATTAGTAATTTAGACCACTATCCTTCTACAATTGTATTCAATTTTTAAATTTAGTTTTAAAGGGACACAATCACTAAAGGTTATAGAGGAGTAGGATTTGTAAACAAAATATGAACAATAAGTTAACAACATATAAACAGGTATTGAACATGTTATCAAGATTACATAATGACTATTTATTCTTTTTATTTGCTCTCCTTCTTTTTTTGCCTAGCTGTAAAAAAGATGAGGATAAACTTCCGCCTGTTGTAACTATTTCTTCTCCCAAACCCAGTAGCACTGTGGATGGAGATTTTGGTTTTCTGGTTGAAGGAACTATTGCAGATAATGAGAATATTAAGCATATGCAAATTAAGTTAGAGTCAGTATCTTCGAGTAATTATTCCACCTATTTTAAAGAAATACCTATTAATAAGGGGGCAATTGATTTTGTGAAGGAGGTACTAATAGAAAATGAAGATTTTATAGCGGGTTATTATAATTTGAGTGTCACAGCCTTTGATGGAACTAATATTGGGGTTGCAAGTGTTCGTATTTATGTTAATTATGAGCCGATTAAGTTTTTAGGTTGCTTGAGTGCAATTGAATATAATAATCAAACAGTTGTGAATTGGTTTAACCCTGATAATGGCATAGATAGTTTATATGGTCAAGCATCTGTAAGCTTCGGTGGGCTTGCAGTAAATAGTAAGCGTAAATTATACATTCTCGCTGAAAAGGATCAGCGAAACATTACAGCAAGGGAAAAAGTAGTAAACAATCCAGTTTGGTCAATCTCAAATACAAAACTATCGTCCAGCTATCAGTATAAGTCTTTATATACTTTTAATAATTTAATTTATGCATTAAGTTATAATAGTGAGATTGAAATATTTAATCGTGATGGGATACGTCAGAATGTGATATCAACCAGGTATCGACCAATTAAGATGGCAAAAACTTCAAATAAGATTTATACAATTGAACAAGCCTCGACTAACAAATATTATATGGGAGAGTATAATGAGATTGGTGTATTATTAAATCATATATTTTTAAATTTTTATCCCGTCGGAATTGAGGGCCAAAAGTCAGGAGATGTTTATGTCTTAGGAAATTTCAATAATCTTGGGAAATTAATGGAGTATAAAAGTAAAGCATCCGCTTTTAATGAACTACAAAATTTTAATTATGAATTATCTAGTTCATGTTATTGTGATGGAAAACTTTACTTTAATTCCATTTCAGGGAGTTTCTATGAATTTTCTATTGGTTTTAATAATGGAATACAAAGAGCTAGTGGGGTTTATTCGGATTTGATGAAATGTCACGAATCAACGAAACAACTCTATTATAACCATAGCAGTCAGGGGAATTGGGGTATAATTGATGTTAGAAACAACGCAAAGATATACCAAGGGAATTACGCTAGTAAAGTACTAGGAATAGAATTCCTGTACTCTAGATAAATATATTATGATTTAAAAACTTACTTCGCTTTAGCTGCTACTGATTTTCTTGGAGCTTTTACTTTTGGCTCCACCACAACCCCCATATCACAGAATTTATTGATTCGCTCTTCAATTCGTTTTTCTGAATCAACAGCCTCTAGTTTCTTTATGTGGGTTACAATCTCTTTTCTCACGGTTTGAAACATTTCTTCAGGGTTAGCATGAGCACCTCCAATTGGTTCTTTTATAATCCCATCAATTAATTTGTTTTTCAGCATATCGTCTGCTGTTAGTTTCAAGGCTTCTGCTGCTTTTTCCTTAAAATCCCATGTTCTCCATAAAATCGTAGAGCAGTTTTCAGGAGAAATTACTGAATACCATGAATTTTCAAGCATTAATACTTTATCACCGATTCCGATTCCTAAAGCACCACCTGAAGCTCCCTCTCCGATTACGATACAAATTACTGGCACTGTTAATTGCATCATTTCGATTAAATTTCTTGCAATAGCTTCTCCTTGACCTCTTTCTTCAGCTTCTAATCCAGGAAATGCTCCTGGAGTGTCAATCAATGTAACGATTGGTTTGCCAAATTTTTCAGCTAGACGCATTAAACGCAAAGCTTTTCTGTATCCTTCAGGGTTGGCCATTCCAAAGTTTCTATACTGACGCATTTTAGTATTAATCCCTTTTTGCTGACCAATAAACATGTATGTTTTTCCATCGATTTCACCAAAACCTCCCACCATGGCTTTGTCATCTTTTACAGTTCTATCCCCATGTAGTTCAAGAAAATTACCATTAGTAATGGCTTTGATATAACTCAAGGTATATGGACGCTCAGGGTGTCTAGAAACTTGAACACGTTGCCAAGGAGTCAACTTACTATAAATTTCAGTTTGTACCTCTTTTAGTTTTTTCTCCAGCGCTTTTGTTGTCTTTGAAACATCAACTTTACTTTTTTCCTCTATTTGCTTCGCTTGTTCAATTTGTTCAACAAGTTCTTTTATCGGTTCTTCAAAATCTAAATAAGTTGCCATGCTTAAAGCTTAAAAATTTCTGTAAAATTACAAATAATCTTAGTGCGAAGAAATCAAATCGCGCTGCCAAAGTAAATAGAATATATTTGCAAAAAAATCATTTCAATGAACTTTTTTCCAAACGCGAAAATAAACTTGGGTTTAAATATTACTGAAAAGAGAACTGATGGATTCCACAACCTTGAAAGTGTTTTTGTTCCAGTACTCTGGAATGATGAATTGGAAATTATAGAGTCAGACCAAACCTCCTTTGTGTCATCAGGAATCGAAATTCCTGGAGAGCCCAACGAAAACCTTTGCCTAAAGGCATTCTATCTAGTTCAGTCTGAATTTAAGTTGCCTCCAGTGAGAATTCACCTAAAGAAAAATATTCCAATAGGTGCAGGTTTGGGAGGAGGGTCCTCTGATGCCGCTTTTGTTATAAAAGGAATCAATGAAATGTTTGAATTGAACATGAATGTTGAGCAAATGCAAAATTTTGCTCGCAAACTAGGGAGTGATTGTGCTTTCTTTATAAAGAACGAACCAGTTTTTGCGTTTGGAAAAGGAGATGAATTTGCGCGAATAAATATTGATTTATCTAATAAGTACTTAGTTTTAGTCTATCCTAATGTCCACGTAAGCACTGCACAAGCTTATAGTGGAGTGAAACCGAAAAAGCCTGAGTATTCGCTAAAGGACATTATAAATATGCCGATTAAAGATTGGAGGTCATTTATGAAAAATGATTTTGAACAATCTATTTTTAAGGCATTTCCTAAATTGTACAGATTAAAACAAGATCTATATTCTTCAGGAGCATTATATGCATCTATGAGTGGTAGTGGCTCTACCATATTTGGAATTTTCGAAGGAATACCGCCTAGAATAAAAGTGAAAGACGCACAAATTCACATCTGCAAACTATAAAGGACTTACTTTGGCGATTTGAATAGAAGATATACCGCTAGTATTCCATATAATATATTCGGTATCCAAATCGCTAGAATTGGGCTAAAATTTCCATTTGTAGCAAAGGTTTCAGAAATCTGCATAAATAAAATGTAAGTGAAGCTAATGGCCAAACCCACACCTATGTGAACGCCTATTCCACCTCTTACTTTTCTGCTTGCAATGGAAACTCCAATAAGCGTAAGAATAAAAGTGGCAAAAGGCGAAGCAATTCGTCCGTATTTTTCCAATTCATAATAGACGGCTTTGTGAGAACCTCTGAATTTTTCTTTCGCAATTGCATCATTTAACTCATAATAATCTAACATTTCAACTGCATTAGAACGTTTGTTGAAATCGTCTGGAGTGATATTAAGTGTAGTATCTTTTGATCGACCTTCTTTAATTATTTCTGATGTTCCATCAATGTATCTCTCATAATAATTAAAAATACTCCATGCTGTTTTTACACTGTCCCACCTCGCAAAATCAGAAATCAATTTGTAGTTCAATTCTCCATTTTTGATGGTTTCTAATGAAAATTTATAACCAATATCTGAAAAGGAATTATAACTTTCAAAATATGCATATGAGCTATCATCAAGTTGGATATGTATGTTTTGTTCAGTGTTTGTAAATGGGTTTCTAATATATTGCTCCTCGAAGGTTAATCTTACCTTATTAGCGTCAGGTATCAAAAAATTGTTCAAATAGAAGGACATGGAAGCCAATACTGTAGCCGAAATAAAATAAGGAAGCAAAAAGCGTTTAAAACTTACCCCACTGGATAGAATCGCAATAATTTCGGTGTTGGAAGCCATTTTTGATGTAAAAAAAATGACAGAGATGAACACAAACAAGAAACTAAATAAATTGGCGAAATAAGGGATGAAGTTTAAATAATAATCGAAAATAATGGCACGTAAAGGAGCCTCTTTTTCAATAAAATCGTCTAACTTTTCTGTAATGTCGAACACAACAGCGATGGATATAATTAGCGCAATTGAAAAAAAGAAAGTTCCTAAAAACTTCTTAATAATGTATCTATCTAAAATGCCCATCTTATAGTCTGCGCTGTACTCGTTCTACCATATCTGTTTTCCAGGCCGCAAATGTACCTGCAATAATTTGTTTCCTGGCTTCTTTCACCAACCATAAGTAAAAAGCCAAGTTATGAAGGGTTGCGATTTGAGAACCTAAAATTTCACGTGAAGTAATTAAGTGACGCACATAAGCTTTGCTGTAGGTATGGTCAACATAACTGTCACCATGTTCATCTAAGGCAGAATGGTCATTTTTCCACTTTTCGTTACGCATATTCATGATTCCATTTTTGGTGAATAGCATTCCATTTCTTGCATTTCTGGTAGGCATTACGCAATCAAACATATCGATACCCAAGGCTATATTCTCCAATATATTTGCAGGTGTTCCGACTCCCATTAAATACCTTGGTTTATCTTCCGGAAGAATCTCACAAACTATATTCGTCATTTCGTACATTTCTTCAGCAGGTTCGCCTACAGAGAGTCCACCAATGGCATTGGCAGGACGCTCAAAAGAAGCAATGGTTTCTGCTGATTCTTTTCGCAAGTCTTTGTATGTGCTTCCTTGAACTATAGGTAATAAAGTTTGTTCGTAACCATATTTAGGTGTTGTTGAATCGAAGCGATCACAACATCTTTTTAACCATCGGTGCGTCATGTGCATGGATCTTTTTGCATATCTGTAATCACATGGATAAGGCGTACACTCGTCAAATGCCATAATAAAATCCGCACCGATTGTGCGTTGCGTATCCATTACATTTTCAGGTGTAAAGAATAATTTTCTACCATCTATATGGCTCGAAAATTTAACTCCTTCTTCGTTTATCTTTCTGCGCTGAGACAAGGAATAAACTTGGTAACCACCACTATCGGTAAGTATTGGCCCTTTCCAATTATTGAATTTATGCAAACCTCCTGCTGTTTCAAGAATGTCTAGTCCGGGTCTTAAAAACAAGTGATAGGTATTACCTAATATAATTTGTGCTTTGATATCATCTTTCAACTCATGCTGATGCACTGCCTTTACTGATGCTGCCGTCCCCACGGGCATAAATATTGGAGTCTCAATCGTTCCGTGATCAGTTTCAATTAATCCGGCTCTTGCTTTACTATTTTGATCTGTGGTTTCTAGTGTAAACTTCATGTTGAAATGATGGTGTAAAAAGTTCGCCAAAGATACCAAAAACCCTAGGAAAAGAACTTTACATTTGTGGCTAGTTATAATTGAACTCATGCACTCACTAGACGTTTCCCTAATTTTCTTTTCTATCTATGCCATTGTAGCATTCGTCTACTTGATCTTCCTTTTTTATTTCATAGTTCCCTTGATAAGGAAAACTAAAAATAATTCTGCTCAACATGTAAATATTGTGGAGGAAGGAGTGTCTGTTATTGTTGTTGCAAAAAATGAAGCAAAGAATTTATCGCTACATCTTAGGAAGGTTCTAGAGCAGGATTATCCAAACTTTGAGGTAGTAGTGGCAAGTGATCACAGTAATGACAACACCTTGGAAGTGTTAAGGGAGTTTGAAAGGGAGTTTAAAAATTTGAGGATATTAGATATTCAAGATTGGCATAGCGAAGGAAAAAAAGCAGCTTTGACACGAGCAGTTTTCTATGCTCAAAATGAAATCCTACTTTTTACAGACGCAGACTGCGAGCCATCTTCTAATCAATGGATAAGAAGTATGTCTAGACTTTATCAAGATAAAATTGATTTTGTTTTGGGATATGGAGGATACGCTAAAACAGGTGGGCTGTTAAACGCACTGGTACGGTTTGATGCTGCTCAAATAGCTGCATTGAGTTTTGGTTTTGCTAAAGCTGGTATGGCCTATATGGGGGTAGGTCGAAATTTGTCTTATAGAAAGTCTTTGTTTATCAATTCGAAAGGGTTTACGGAACACTTGCATTTACTTTCAGGGGATGATGATTTGTTCGTTCAAGCTAACGCAACTAAAAGTAACGTGATTATTAATACCGAACTTGAAAGCAAAACGATTTCAATTCCTAAGAAAACAGTGATTAGTTGGTGGAAGCAAAAATTAAGACATCAATCTACTGTCAAGTTATATCAACCCAAATTTAAGTTTTTGTTAGGTTTGTATACTGCTTCTAAGTTTATCTTATTCTTATTGTGGCCTCTATCTTTTCTTTTCTCAAATTATATACTTGTTTTGATTTCATTTGGTGTAGTGCTTTTACTCCATTTTATTATCTTTAGAAAAACACTATGTTTAATTCATGAAAAAGGCCTGTCTTTATGGAACCCTTTTTTAGAAGTACTTTTACTTTTGAACACCCTATTTTTGTCGGTGTTTTCACTTTTTTACCGAAGTAACAAATGGAAGTAAATAATGACCTAACAGAGAAAGGTCAACGAGATAAGCGATTAATTGAGCAAGCTCTTGCAGGTTCCCAAGCTGCTTATGGAGAGTTAATGTCCAATTATGAAGATTCAATTTATTTCTTGGTCCTCAAAATGGTAAGAGATAAGGAAGAGGCTGAAGACCTTAAAATTGAGATTTTTGGTAAAGCTTTCTTAAAACTAGAGCAGTACACAACTCAATTTGCATTTAGCACTTGGCTGTTTAGAATTGCCTCGAACCACTGCATTGATTTCATCCGAAAAAAAAGAATGAAAACTTTTTCCATTGACCAACAAGATCAAGAGTCAGAGAATGGTACTTGGTCATTAGATATTCGATCAGAGAATAAAGATCCTGAAGAAGCCTTTATCCATCAACAGAAAATAAAATTGATGCGAGAAGAAGTAACCAAATTAAAGGAACCATATCAAGAGCTCGTGACTCTTAGATACTTTGAAGAGTTGAGTTACGACGAAATAGCTGATCAGCTTTCTTTGCCTTTAGGAACAGTTAAAGCACAATTATTTCGCGCTAGAGCTATGCTAAGTGATATGTTAGAAAACAGCAGGCATTCCATTTAAAATATAATTCAACATCATTTTCATGAATACCGAAATCATTACAAAGTACTTTCCGAATTTATCGGAAGTTCAAAAGCAGCAATTTTCAGATTTACAGGCTTTATACGAAGAGTGGAATGCGCAAATCAATGTCATTTCAAGGAAAGATATGGATGAATTATACATACGTCATATTCTTCATGCTTTAGGGATCGCTAAAGTGATTCAGTTTAAACCGCAAACTACCATTTTAGATGTCGGAACTGGTGGAGGGTTTCCAGGTATTCCGTTGGCAATTATGTTCCCTGAATGTGATTTCCATCTAGTTGATGCCATTGGAAAAAAAATAAAAGTGGTAAATGCTGTGGCAGAAGGAATTGGTCTAACGAATTTAACAGCAGCACATCAACGAGCTGAAAAGGTGGAGGGCAAATTTGACTTTATTGTTAGCCGAGCAGTAACCAGAACTGCAGGTTTTATTCCATGGGTTCAGCACAAAATCAAGAAAGGGAGCTTCAATGAGTTGGATAATGGATTCTTATTTTTAAAAGGGGGAGACCTTGAGGAAGAGTTAAATGAAGTAAAGTCAAAGTATAAAATTTATGACCTGAGTAATTACTTTGATGAAGAGTTTTTCGAAACTAAAAAGGTCGTCCATATGACGCTTTCTTAAAAAATGTGAAACGAACATAACCACTCCTTCTTGGTTGTGTACATTTGGAAACATATTCAAAAAATATTTAAAAACTATGAAGAAGTTATTTACACTTTTGTCTGCTGCATTAATTTCAGTGGCTATTTATGCACAAGATTTACCACAACCAAGTCCAAAAGCTATGGTGATGCAACGAGTTGGTTTGACTGATGTAACCATCGAGTATTCAAGACCTGGAGTTAAAGGTCGTGAGATTTTTGGAGATTTATTAGCTTACGGTGAATTGTGGAGAACTGGAGCAAATGCTGCGACAAAAATTACAGTATCTACAGATGTAATGGTAGAAGGAAAAGAGTTGAAAGCAGGTTCATATTCTATTTTTACCATTCCAGGTGAAGATTCGTGGAAAGTAATGTTCAACAAGAATTCTACAGCAAGTACAGGTCAATATAAAGCAGAAGAAAATGCTTTGGAAATTTCTGTAAAGCCAATGACTGCCGAAGCTACAGAAAGAATGATGTTTACTTTTAGAGATGTTACCGACAAGTCAGCAGAAGTTCAATTGAATTGGGCGACTACTGCAATAAAATTCAATATTGCAGCAGATCCATCTAAAATGGCTGAAGAAAATATCAAAGCAGAAATTGCTAAAGTGGAAGGCGCTTACGGTTTATATAATTCAAGTGCGCGTTATTACTTAGACAATAACAAAGACTTAAATCAAGCTTTGGCATGGTCAAAAAAGTCTGTAGAGATTAAAGCTCAATTTTGGAATGTTTACACATTGTCATTGATTCAACACAAAATGGGTGACTTAAAAGCTGCTATCGCAACTGCTGAGCGTTCTAAGAAATTAGCTGAAGAAGCTAGCTACGGTGTTTACATCAAATTGAATGAGAAGAATATCGCAGATTGGACGAAAGAGATGAAGAAAAAGAAGTAAGCATTTAAGCTGCTTTACTGAAAGAGGAATCCAAAAGATTCCTCTTTTTTTATGTCCAAATTATAGCTCAGCTAATAACTTTAGAAATAAGCTCAACCCTTTTCTTTTATCAGCATCTAATGAATAACTGATGGATTCGGTAAGGTATTTTTTTTGAGCTTCTTGGTTGATGATGTCTATGTTTCCAAACTTAATGGCCTCATCAATGTGATCGATGCCATTGGCGCAAGCCTCATTAAATTCAGCGATGTAATCTGTAGGGATTTCTTTGTTGGCTACCCAAGCTGCAAATACAAATGGAAGTCCAGTCATCTTGTACCACTCTTCAGATAAATCGTATACATAAGGATAAGAATCCTCTAAGTTAAAAGTTCGATCTCCTATGATTACAGCGGCTTCTTGAGAATCAATGTTGTTTTCGAAACCTATAGAGGCTTGCTCAAATCGAGGAGCAACATGCCAATGTTTTTTGCACAATATTTTACAAAGGTTTACCGATGTCCGAGACTGATAATCTAACTTGATTTTAGTGACTTCATCAATTGGATAATGGCTGTATAAATTAACCGAATGAACTTTGTTTACTGCTCCAATGCAATAGTCTGAAATGATGTAACTTTCCTTTAACTGCGGGATAATAGCAACAGGAACTAATCCTAAATCTACCTCTCCAGCCAAAAGCTTTCGTGCACATTCAGAAGGAATATCTCTGCTGATTACACTGTTGTTTTTAATGTATTCCGACTGTTCTATTCCGTATGCAAAAGGAAGGGTGTTGAGGTAGGAAACGGCGGAGATTTTAATCATCGAAAAATTCTTTTACTGTGGCAATTGAGAAATATATTCCTTTTTATGAATAGCTATCGTAGCACTTACCGCACTAACAATGGCGAAAAATCCTGCAAGAATAAGCCCAATAAATGGAATCAACAAGAGAATTACATATGGCAAGCCGATGCCAATAGATAACGTTTTGTTTTGTTGAACGAAACGCACACTTTGCCCATAATTCAATTGTTTACTTTCAAGCCCGTAGTCAATAAAAGAAAATCCATAGAAATAACTAGAAACTCCAAATAAGAGAATGGGAGATAACCAACCTAGTACAGGAATAAATCCAATAATTAATAAGGCCAATGTAATCACTAGCTGGTACAAGAAGTTTCGAACGGACATTGAAAGTCCTCGCAATATGTCATTTAAGAATTGACCCATTTGAAAAGGAATTTTAGTCCCTGTAATATTTTCGGAAGTGTTTGCAGCCACAATCGAGAGGATAGGAGAGAGGAGCAACAAAACCACATAACCGCCAACGTAGGCAAAAGCAATAAAGAAAAATATTCGAAGGAAAATCCATAAAGTGACGGCCAATACACCAGTCAGGATTTCTGAATTGTACCAAGCATCAGGATTCTCAGCAACGAAAGATTTTAAAAATTCTATAGTGGTATCTGTTAAATACGAAACTCCTGAAAACCCCAAGAGAAATAAGACAATGTGCATCACAATTGGCCACAAAAAGTAACGGTACATTTTGTGAGTATTGATGAATGTAAGGGCTTCTGAATAACTAGAAAAAGCTGTTTTAATCGCTGTGAAAAATCGCATAGTTTAAAAATAAAGAAATTCTAGTAGTATCTATTTTATTACACCACAAAAGCCAAAGCCAGTTTAATGTCATCATAAGTGACTTTCCCTTCAAGGGCATCATAAATATTCTTTGTGCTGATTGGTTCTCCTTTCGGTTGCATTTTGTAGGCGATTTCTACTTTGTCGCAGATTGATTTTTTAGGTTTGTATTGGCTAAAGTTGAAATCTGGGTTTTCTTTTTTCAATCGAATCAAATGGCCTGCAATCGTTCCTGTGGTCATGCCTCTTTCTTCAGCAATTTCTTTAATGCTCATAGCTTGGCGCATGTACTCCAAGGTTATCTCATAAGTCGATTCTTTTTTTCCTTTTTTCTTTTCTTTGATTTTCTTTTTGTTACGGTCTATGTCGCTAGGGTTGGTCAACCCACCACAACTTTTAATAAAGACAATCTCTTCTTTTTCTAACTCTGGAGTGGTGTATTGTAGCTCTGCTTGAGCAGATAATTCTTGGAATCGTAAATCTGCTTTAAAAGCCAAATTGTCTACTTCCAATGCCATTTCATTGAAACCAACTAATTTTAAGTTGTCCAGCTTTTTTAATCGAGACAATCCAACATACCCTTGCCCTTTTTCAAATGTTTTTGATAAATCGATTTCAGCAGCATCCAATGTCATTCCTTGACATTTATGAATCGTAATCGCCCAAGCTAATCGCAATGGAATTTGATTGAAACTAGCCAATACTTTGCCTTTTTCATCTTGCACTCCCCAACTTTCCTGATGCGCATAAACTGTTCGACCATCGTATAATTTCACTGAAGGAATATTCTCTTCGTTGAAACCAATTACTGTTCCCATAGAACCATTGACATATCCTTTTTCATTGTTGTTTTTTACAAACATCACTTTGGCGCCAATCTTTAGTTCTAATTCCTCGTTCGCTAAAACGGAGTTTTTAAGGGTCATTAAAAGTTTCTCATTTCCTTTGGTCTCAGCAGTAAATGTTTTCTTTCTGCTCTTCAACTTATCTAAATGCGCTTTATTGATACTGTCTACATCATAATTGTGCGTGTATAACTTGGTCGGTTCTATGTCTTCTGAGAAGGAGGTATGCTCAGCTGCCATCAGAGCGGCTTTACTTTGCTGGGAGATTTGACAGGCTCTGATTTCATTCAGAATCTGATTCAATTCACCACCTTCCTGTCTGTATTGCTCTGTTAAATAGGCAATGTTAAAGTTGGCTTCTACCCATGCTTCAGACATAAATGCAAACTTATCACTACTGCGTTCACCAGGATTTCCTATTGGAGGAAGCTGGAAAAAATCACCACAAAGCACCACTTGAATTCCTCCAAATGGTTTTTCGTTGCCTTGAAAATACTGCAACACTCTATTTACTAGGTTCAGTTGAGTTTTATGCAGCATAGAGATTTCATCTATAATCAGCACATTCGTCTTTTCTAGGTGATCTCTTAAATACTTCTTGTCTTTCATGCTCGCCAACTGATTGTTGGTGAGATGCTCTTTTACACCAATTCCCGCCCAAGAGTGAATGGTCATTCCATTCATATGGGTGGCTGCAATACCTGTAGATGCTGTTGTCGCTACTGTGATTTTACGCTCTTTTAGATAAGTGATGTATTGATTTAAAATATACGTTTTACCTGTACCTGCGGAACCAGTTAAGAATACATTTTTTCCTGATTTTAGAAGCGCTAATGCTTTTTCTTGCAGCATAATAAGGTTTTTTGGATTGACGAAGATACTGAAAAGGAAGAATCTAAACGAATTAAAGCGCCTTCAAAAAGGGAATGATTGCGTCTATTGGTTTGGCTTCTTTTGCTAAGCTACAGGTCCAAAATTGACGTTGACCGTAACTCCATTTTTTTAGAAAGTTGGGCTTCTGATTAATCTGTTGAATCAAGGTTGGTTTGTCTATCCAGCCAATTAGAAAGGTATCATTGAGGTAGCGAAAACAAGCCAAACGATCGTAGATTTCTCGAACGGAATCTGTGGGTTTAATCGAAGGTTGTTGTTGCAACCACAAGTCTTTTGCAGCTCTTCTCTGATTGAAAAACAACTGAATGTGTACATCACTTTTCAAATCCTCAATGGATTCTTCTCCTCGTCGGATGAGTTTGATGTCTCGCTGACAAATAGCAGATTCAATGGTTCTATCTTGATCGGGAACTAAAGAAGTCTTCAATTCAATTTCTACAGATTGAGATTTACCTTGATAGATAAAATCTACATCCATATTGCTTTTTCGATTCAGCTTATTGGTGGATGAAAACTGAATGTCGTGAGATGCAAACCAGGTTCGAACAGCTATTTCACCAATGTAACCTCTAATTTTACTATCCAAAGCTACATTCAATGATCGATTTCTGAGGTTATCAATAAAAAGCTGTTGTTGAGCTTGCGCAATCGCCTCGTGGATTTGTTGCTCTTCAACTGCTATTTTATTGGGTTCAATCATGCTTTAAAACTCGCTATATAATACTGCAAGATATTATTTTCTAATCCTTTAATGGACTTTCCATTCTTATTTTTATATCCCTCAATGACTTTCTTACCCCGTTGATAGGTCACTTCCTCGCAAATTTTATTTTCATTGTTGGTGATCAATGTACATTGGCGCTGACCTCCATCTGCCTTGTTTTTAAGCATGGTAGCGTGTAAGCTTGTTCCGCTTCCTGCAAAGAAATCAAGAAGGTGCAATGATTTTTTATGTGCGAATAAATCCAACACAAATTCAATTAGTGCCGTTGGTTTTGGATAGGAGAAAATGTCCTGATTCAAGATGTTTTTCAATTCCGAACTACCAGTTGAGTTCGAAAACTCAATCAGTGCTCTATGAGGAATTAAGCGTTGTCTCTTTTTGTTTTTATTGTCGACGAATTGATATTGTTTGATGTAAACTTTCCATTTGTCTTTTTGCTTCTTGAAAACGATGTAGTCATTTTCAATTCCCCATTGGAATTTCTCTTTTCCCCATCGCCACGTGTTGGGTTTTCCCAATGCGCCTCCCGACCACATTTCCGTTCCATCAGGAGCAGTAATTGCATAATCCAAACTAGGGCTATAACTTCCTTTATAGTCTAAATCTCGCAAGTAGAATTTACCACGGTGTTTGATGTGTTCGTCTTTGTGTTTGTATTTTGGATCGTTTTCAGCACCTGCATCTTCTTTGCTGAAAGTCAGGTTTTCAATTTGTTTGGCATAGCATAGCACATAATCATATTCTACAGCAATTTGTTTGCTATCGTGCCCGGAACCTGATTTGTTTTTTCGCACCAAATTGGCTACAAAGTTCTGACTTCCAAAAATTTCATCGCACAATAACTTTAAACGAGCGTGTTCCGCATCATCAATGGAAATAAAAATAGCTCCATCATTTTTCAATAATTGATGAGCAATTTCCAAACGTTTTGCCATGAATGAAATCCATTTGGAATGCCGATAGTCATCATCTAAATCTACATAGTGGTCGTTGTATTTGAAGTCTTTGTTTCCCGTATTGTATGGAGGATCAATGTATATGATGTCGAAGGATTCGTTCTTGTTTTTAAGGCAAGTTAAGCCGTGTAGATTATCGCCCTCAATTAATCGGTGAGCAATACCAGTCGTACCTACTTTTCTCTTTTTAATCTCTTTTAAATCCGTTTTTTTCGAAGCCAACTTTTTTTCTATGGCTTCTTCTTTCGCCTCATAAATAAGTCCGCTTTTGGATGCTACTTCAAGACGTTGAATTAAAGCTTTTTTCTCGTCATCAGTAAACGAGTCGGCATGTTTTATTTTTTCGATTAACGAATCTTTCATTCAAGCGAAGATAACAAAAGGGAAATAGAAATAAGTTGAAATGTTAGCTGGCTTCTCTTGTTCTTCTGTCTAATTCTTCTTGAATTAATCGTAACTCTCTGCCAGTTTGCCCTGCTATAGAAGTATTTTCATCTGCTCTTCGAATCAAATAAGGCATCACTTCTGCGACAGGACCGTATGGTACATATTTAGAAACATTGTAGTCTTTCTTCGATAAGTTAAAACTGATGTGATCGCTCATGCCTAATAGCTGAGAGAAGAATAATCGTTTGTCATCTCTATGAAGTCCTTTTGCCTCAATTAATTCAGTTAATAATTGAGAACTGGCTTCATTGTGAGTACCACAGCAGATCGCAAACTTATCTAAATGTTCCACACAAAAAGTAATGGCTAAATTATAGTCTGTATCTGTTGCCGCTTTATCAGGTTGTATTGGAGATGGGTAACCTTTTCTAGCTGCACGTTCACGTTCTTTTTCCATGTAAGCGCCACGCACTACTTTCATTCCAATGTAAAACCCTTCGATTACGGATTGCCTGTATAATTCTTTCAAATACTCTAAACGATCGTGTCGATACATTTGAGCGGTGTTGTAAACTACAGCACTATCTCTATTGTATCGGTGCATCATAATAAGGGCAATCTCATCAATGGCATCTTGAATCCAACTTTCTTCTGCATCTATCATCAGAGGAATTCCTGCATTGGCAGCATTCTGACAAATAATATCAATTCGATTTCTACCTTTTTGATAATCTAAGGTTTCTTGTTCAGACAGCTCTTCCTTCGCACTTACTTTCTTTAAAACATCAAAAGGCATTAAAGCGGTCACTTTGAACACGCAAAAAGGAACATTTGTATCTTTTTTAGCACGCTCTATGGAGGCTACCGCTTTACCCATCGATAGATCGAAATCTTCGTCGGTTTCTTTTCCTTCAGCAGAATAATCCAATATGGTTTTTACGTTGAAGTTGGCCAATTCTTGAATCCGAGTTTCACATTCTTCAATACTCTCTCCTCCACAAAAGTGTTCAAAGACCGTAATTTTTACCAAGCCTTTAACAGGCAACCTCAAAAATAGAGCAATTTTTAAAAGGACCGCTCCTATCTTTGTCAGCCAATTAATTCCCATGAATTTAAAAAGCCAGTAGGCTTTTCTTAACTGCGTATTGTTCTTATTCTCAAACGCAATTTTTGTATTGTTAAATGTTACCATTCTGTTAAAAATAATGCGACAAATGTAGGCAAAACGCCTTCACTTTTATCGATAAAATCTTAAGCTATTTTCATTGTTTCTTTGAACAATTTAGAATCACTTTGGTTAAATTTGAAGTAAATATAAATTTCTATGATTCACATTATTTCTCCTGCCAAGTCGTTAGACTTTGAAACCAAATCCCAATTTGATATTCTCTCTGAAGGTATTTTTCGAAAAGAGTCGGAACAGATCATGAAAAAACTTAGGACTCAATCAAAAAAGAAGTTGAAAGACTTGATGGGCATTAGTGACAATTTAGCAGAATTGAATTATGAAAGAAACCAAGTTTGGGAATTTCCAACAGCAGGGAATGAGCAAGCAAAACAAGCTGTTCTTGCCTTTACCGGAGATGTATACCTAGGAATAGATGCCAACAGTTTTTCAAAAACGGATTTGGAATATGCTCAAGAGCACTTGCGGATTTTGTCAGGGTTGTATGGATTGCTCCGACCAATGGACTTGATTCTTCCTTATCGATTGGAAATGGGAACGGATTTGAAAGTGGGAACCAAAAAGAATTTATATGATTTCTGGGGCAATAAAATCACCAAAGCAATCAATGAATCGCTAAAAGGACATCAAGAGAAAGTGTTGGTGAACTTGGCTTCCAATGAATACTTTAAAGCGGTAAAGCCGAAAGAAGTGGACGGCGAAATTGTGAGTCCTGAGTTTAAAGATGAGAAAAATGGAAAGTTGAAAATTATTTCTTTTTATGCCAAGAGAGCGAGAGGAATGATGAGCAACTACATGATAAAGAATAAAATTGCACAGGTAGAAGATTTGAAAGGTTTTGATTATGAAGGGTATCGGTTTAGTCAAGAATTGTCGACTCCAAACAAACCAGTGTTTACTCGTGCAGAAAACTGGAAATAAAGATGAGCGAAAGAAGGACACACAATCCGATAGATAAAGATAAAATTACTGAGACTCCGAGTACGCTGCCTTATGCGCACAATGTGAGTTCGGCGGTCATATTTCCGGATGATAAAGAGCGAATCAAGTCGACGGCGATGTCAGCGATGGTAGAGCAGACAAACTCTCAGATGAAGCAGATTTATGATCAAATGGAATTGTTGATACAACAGGCCAATAAGCTGAAAAGTCGAGTAGAGATTTCTGAGCAAATCTATAAATCGGAAATGGGATTCAAACCGCTTGTTGGACACACTTATTATTTTTACACCCGTGAGAATGGTCGAGACTTATTATCGATGATTGCTCCAGATCAATGGGGAAGAATGGGTGGCTATAAGACATTTGTGGCAAAGGCGAAATTGTTGGCAGATCATACCTGGGAAATTCTTGATTAATGAAGAAGATACTATTTGCAGCTCTTGCGGTACTCACGATTGTTGGATGTAACCAACCGATAGAAAAAGAAAGCTCAACCGATAATTCACTTGTTTATTTAGAAGGGGAAGCGCAAGGAACGACCTACCACATCAAATATTTGGATGCTCAGAAGCGTGATTTTAAAGTTCAAATGGATTCCATTTTGAAAAGGGTAGACGAATCGATGAGCACTTATTTACCGACTTCATTAATTAGTGAGCTGAATTCGCAAAAATTATCCGTTGAGGTAGATAAAATGTTTTTAGAGGTTTTGCAAAAATCTTTTGAGGTACAAGAGAAGACTAATGGAGCTTTTGATGTTACGTTGGCGCCAGTGATTAATGCTTGGGGATGGGGATTTAAAAACAAAGAAAAAATAGATTCAGCGCTAATTGATAGCTTGATGCAATTTGTAGGACGAGCGCATTTTACCATTCAAGGAAATACTGTGACAAAAGACGATTCCTCAGCTATGTTGGATTTTAATGCCATTGCGCAAGGGTATTCAGCTGATGTGTTGGCCAATTTCTTGAAAGCGAATTCCATTGAAAACTTTATGGTAGAGTTAGGTGGTGAAGTGGTGGCTCAAGGCGTGAATGAAAACAATGAGGTTTGGCGTTTGGGCATTGACAAGCCAGTTGAGAATGCTGAAACTAGGGAATTGAGTGCAGTATTGTCGTTAGACGGGAAAGCATTGGCGACTTCTGGAAACTATCGTAAATTCTATGAGGAAGATGGGATTAAGTATTCTCACACCATTAATCCCGAAAATGGATATCCAGTTCGTCACAGTTTGTTGAGTGCGTCTGTTGTGGCCGATGACGCGATGACCGCTGATGCGTATGCCACCTGCTTTATGGTGATGGGATTAGAAAAGTCGATTGAATTCTTAGCAACCGATAAATCGTTGGATGCTTTTTTAATCTATTCAGACAGTACGGGGCAATTCAAAACCTTCCAGACAAAGGGCTTGGAGTCTAAATTAGAGATGATTGAAAATTAAGAGTCAGTATTAATCGTCTGACGCTTTACATTTCTCTTCAGGGCGAGCACCACAAACTCCACAAGAAGCGCCTTCTTCTTGCAACATTGGATTGTTGCTAGCACAAGTTCCTGCAAATTTTCCGTTCTTTTTGAAGATCAATTTTACAGCAATTCCTGCAAAACCAAGGGCTAAAAATACAACTGAAATCAAAAATACTTTCATGACATTTTATTTTGACTGCAAATTTAAGCAAAGCTGTTTATTTGGGTTGGAAAATGTGTGTTTTTTAAGCTTATTTGGGAGGGGAGGACGAGGTAAATGATAAATTTTATGAAAGGAGTGACTTTGACTATTATTCTTGGAATACTTTCTTTGTATCATCTAAAATCCATTTCTTATCAACTTTTCTATAAGTATATTTTACAGTTGATTCTTGAAAGTTTTTTATGTCCGTAATTTCTATTGTTTTTAAGTCTTCACCTTTTTTAATCCTTATAATCTTCTCAAGGTTTTCTGAGTCATTATATCTCCAATACTCAAATAGGTTTTCGTTTGGATACCAATATTCAAGGTGGGAACTAAAACCATAATACCATTCATACTGTTTTAATAGATATGATTTAGATTTCTTAGAGTAATTTAACTCAACTCCTATTGTGTCAGAGAAAAACTCAATAAATTTTTCTCCATTGCCAAGAGAGTCATAGATTAATTGAAGGGATATATTGTTATTATATTCCAAATCAACTCTATTAAACCCTTCTTTATAATATTTTTTCCACACACTATCAGCTTTAGATATATAATCTTTGACTGAATCATTTTCTACACGATCCGGATACGGTAAATCTATAGTGTAAGTATATATTTTCTGACCAAAAGTCAAATTACATAGAAGAAGTAAAATTACAAGTATTCTCATTTGTGTTATCACCGACAAAGTTGTATATAATTCCCCTTCCCTGTCTTTGTAATAGAAAGTTCATTCGGAACACCATAAGAGTACACGTCTCCGTTACTTTCTAAATGCACTTCTAATTTGTTTATCGTTCGGGAATAAATGATTCCAGTATGTGCATTTACAATATAGCCATTTTGAGCAATCAAACCCTCCGCCCTAATTTGGCCTGCTCCACCAATATAAAGAATAGAATTATTTGTTTTTCCTTTCGCAGTTATCACAGTTGGGCCAGTATGAATTTTCAGAAAACTCTCGGTGCTTTCAAAGTCTAAATTCAAGTCGCCGCTTGACTCCCAACAGTCTACTTTTAGGGTAGCTGGTCGCAATGTGTTCAGGCAATTCACCTCTCCTGATCCTCTGTAAGTAATTTCATTGAAGGAATTTCCTGTCACCGTTACCTTCATTCTCTTTTTATAGCTTCTAACAAAGTTGCATTTGTTTTCATTCCTAATGGAGAGCTGTCCGTCTTTAATTTCGGTAATGATATTGTCGATTATTCCGCTACCCGCCTCTACTTTTATGGAAGGAATAGAATCCCAAATGATATCCAGGTCAATCCTATCGTCTAATTCTATAATTTGAAAATCACCGCTTGGTCGATATTCTGAAGTTTTCGATCCTGTAGAAGTGAAGCAATCGCCCATGTGTTCTTTCTCACAAGAAAGAAGAATGACAGAAAGGAATAAGTAGAGTGCTATTTTTTTCATAAAGTATATCCTATTCCAAATTCTACATATTCAGCTTTAAAAGCATGAGTTTTGAGAATGATGTGAGTACTTAATTTATTGTCGAAGGAGTAAATAAGCCCCAGTCTTCTATAGGAATTGCCTTCTTCTTTGTATTTCGATTTCAGATAAAGGCCAAGCTGCAAGTACAATCCTAAACGATCAAAAGTCAATGTATGAGAAGCGCCAATCCCAACCTGCATAGCTTCAAGGTCGCTGTTTACTTTTTCTCCCAAAGCTTCTAGTTCATCGATCAATGCTCCACTTTGAAATACATTGGTTTCCAATCCTAGCTTGCTTTTTGGAGTGAATTGTTTTTCTGCTGCAACAGAAAAAATTCCTGAAATATACTTTTTATCTATCGTAGCAGAAGATTCACTGATTCCAAATCCTGAACGGATGCTTAGTTTAATAGGATGCTCTTTTCGTATAAAATCGATTTCTCTATTTACTTCAAGAGCCGCTTTCTCGCCAAAATTATAATCCAATCCTATCCCTATGGTTGGGATATTGATGCCTAAATTGGGCTTTGCAAATGAAGCATTACTAAAGTGGGTAAAAGCAATGTTGGTGTGTAAGTTGGTTCTGTCATTCAATTTAAAGTAAGAATCAAGGAGTAACGTCAGAAAGGCATTTATTGGAGTTCCTATGGCCACATTTTTAAAGTTATCGATACCATCAAATGGATTAGAGATGTAGCCTAGTCCAGCGCCCATCCGAAAATCTAGATGGTATACTCTGTTGTTAATGATGGGAATAGAGATATAGGGGTGTAGTCCATAGCCGTTGCCGATGTATTGATTGAAATGAGCCGCATAAAAGGCAATGCCCCATTTGGGAAGATTGTATTCTTGTTCCCAATTATTTTTACCTAGCGTGTTTTTTTCCCAATAAACCTCAAATGCAGAGATGTGCTGTCTCGTCACAAACTCCATTGTTTCAGAATGATTCAAAATAAAACCATACTGAGAGCGCACACCAACAGTGTATGGATGAATGGTGACTTCTTCTTGTGCAACGAGAGGAACGAATTGAAAAAATAAAAGTAGCAGTGAAAGTTGTTTCATCAATAATAGTTGGTCTCTCAAAAGTATAAAAAATGAAGCTTAAATTTTTAATCCCACTAGAGGTGCGTATTTTTGCACAAAATTGAGTTATGGACAAACGATTAGAGGCATTTAAGCGACTACTAGATATCATGGATGACTTACGAGAAAAGTGTCCGTGGGATAAGAAGCAAACCATGCAAACTCTTCGACACCTGACTGTAGAAGAGACCTATGAGTTAGTGGATGCGATTCACGATGAGGATTATTCGGAAGTTAAAAAGGAGCTGGGCGATTTGTTTTTACACTTGGTTTTTTATTCTAAAATTGGATCAGAAAGCCATGGATGGGATATTTCAGATGTTTTGAATGGAATATGTGAGAAATTAATTCACAGGCACCCGCACATTTATGGAGACGTAAAAGTGAAAGATGAAAGAGAAGTTCTAGATAATTGGGAAAAGCTAAAACTGAAAGAAGGGAATAAGTCTGTTTTGGAAGGTGTTCCTAAATCGTTACCTGCTTTAATAAAAGCGATTCGAATTCAGGATAAAGCGCGTGGAGTTGGTTTTGATTGGGAGAAGAAGGAGCAGGTGTATGAGAAAGTGGAAGAAGAATTAGCGGAACTAAAAACAGAAGTTGAAGCTAATTCTCCAAAAGAGAAGGTTGAGGGAGAGTTAGGAGATGTATTGTTTTCAATTATTAACTATGCTAGATTTTTAGGGGTTAACCCAGAAGATGCGTTAGAAAAGACAAACAAAAAATTTATAAAACGGTTTCAGTATTTAGAAGTAGAGTCAGCCAAAGATGGAAAAGTGATGGGAGAAATGACATTGGCTGAGATGGATGAATATTGGAACAAAGCAAAAACAATATAAAAATTAGAAATTATGGCAGTAGAAAAAATTACCGACCAAAGTTGGGAAGAGAATGTATCAAACAAAGAAAATGTAATTGTTAAGTATTACGCAGATTGGTGTGGTTCATGCAAATTGTTTGCGCCGAAATTTAAGCGTCTATCTAACGATGAAAAGTACGCAAGTGTATCATTTTTAGAAGTGAATGCAGAAGAGAATGAAATAGCTCGAGCTGCGGCAGGAGTAGATAACTTGCCATTTTTTGCCATCTTTAAAAATGGGAAATTGGTAGAAGGAACAGCTACAAGCAAAGAAGAAGTAGTCGTGTCATTAATTGAAAAGTTATAACTATGAAGATTCCGGTGATAAAAAAGTTAGTTGAAAATTTTACACTAAGTGAGTTGGAGAACGCAGAAAATGCTATTTTAGAGGAGAATAAACCTGCAATAGAAATAGAAGGTGATGATGAAGGAGAACAGCTGACACATGTGATGGCAGCAATTTGGATTCAGAAAGAAATGCAAAAGGAGAGTATTCCATTTGCTAAAGCTTTGCGAGCTTATACTCAGAAAGTCAGAGTTTCTATTGGCGGGTAGCCTTAATTACACTTATGAAGTTTAAATATTCACTACTCTCGATTTGCTTTGTTTTGATTTCTAGCTTTTTGTATGGCCAACGGTGGAGTCAACAAGTTAGTCCTACTTATTCTGCCAGAGAAAATTCAGTGGGTTTTGTAATAGGAAATAAAGCGTATTTAGGAACTGGATATAACGGTAATTTCTTAAGTGATTTCCAATCTTATGATGTAACCACAGGCAGTTGGGGAGCTGTAGCACCTATACCAGGAGCTAGTAGGTCTAATTCGATAGCATTTGAAATTGGAGGGTTTGGTTATGTGACTGCAGGGTGGAGCACTTTTGGAGTAAACAATAATTCATCCATGTATAGGTACGATCCGTCAACGAATACATGGACATCTGTAGCTTCTTATCCTGGTCTTGGTGGAAGAGGTTGTTTTTCTACAGTATACAATGGAGAAGCATACGTCGGTGCAGGAGGGATCGGAAACACAGGAATTGTAAATAACGACCTTTGGAAGTATAACCCAACAACTAATACTTGGACTTCTTTGGGGAATTTTCCATTTTCCAAAAGGACCGGTGGAGAAGCATTTACGGTAGGTAATTATTTGTATTTTGGCTTTGGACACAATCATTCTTCTGACTTTAAGGATGTATGGCGTTTTGACCCTACAAATAGCACATGGATTCAGATAAGTACTTTTCCTGGAAGTCCACGTCTTCAGCAAATTTCATTTGTCTTAAATGGTAAAGCATATGTTGGTGGAGGACACCGTTTATCAGGCACTATCTTAAATGATTATTATGAGTATGACCCTTTATTAAATACATGGTCAATTGCTTGCAGTTTTCCTGGAGTTGGACGTTCAAATGCGGCAGGGTTTGTAGTTAGAGACAAGGGGTATTTATTCGCTGGAAGGGCAGGTGGAACTAATTATATCAAGGATTTATGGAGTTACACTCCAGCTGTATCATCTTATAAGGATACTGTTGTTTGTGGTTTAGGTAGTTTACTGATTAATAAGTCAGTTCCAGGTGGCAGTTATTTGTGGGATAATAGTTCTTTTAGTGCAACAAGAACAATCAGTCAATCGGGTGTATATTGGGTAGACGTAACGGTTGGTGGCTGTACAATTAGAGATTCAATTGCAGTTACAATTAGTACTCCTCCGATTGTAGATCTTGGTAATGATACTAGTATATCGAGTAATAGCTCATTACATTTAGATGTAACTACACCTGGAGGAACATATTTGTGGCAAGATAATTCAACACTAGGCACATTCAATGTTACTCAAGCAGGAGTTTATTGGGTTGAAGTCACTGTGAATG
>Ga0209344_10001009_pt1 | contig 40931 bp, 43 predicted proteins | sample Cruoilmetagenom6_FD_187293 | JGI IMG/M metagenome (GOLD analysis project Ga0209344, IMG submission 187293) | Oil polluted marine microbial communities from Coal Oil Point, Santa Barbara, California, USA - Santa Barbara Oil Seep Sample 6 (SPAdes)... | ecosystem: Environmental > Aquatic > Marine... | reverse complement strand
AGCCTGCAATGAATGCGCTGGCCAAACGATTGGATGTGCCTTTTCGGGTGTTCACGGCTGAAGAACTGGAATCCTATGCCGATAAGCTGAAAAACCCATCCGATGTGGTGTTCCAAGAGGTCGGTTGTCACGGCGTATCGGAAGCTGCTGCCTTGGCATTGGGCTCTTCAGATGCATGTTTGACAATAGAAAAGCATAAAACCAAAAACGCGACCTGTGCACTGGCGGTATCAAACGAACCTGTCACAGAATTCAAAGGGCGCTCGCGCGGTAAACTCTCTATCGTCGGCATTGGTCCGGGGCAGGCATCTTGGCGCACACCCGAAGCAAGTCAACTGGTCGCCGAAGCCGAAGAGCTGGTAGGTTATGGCCTCTATATCGATCTGCTTGGGCCTCTGGCGATTGGAAAAACCCGTTCGGATTTCCACTTGGGGGCAGAGGAAGATCGCTGCCGTTTTGCGTTGGAACAAGCTGCCAAAGGTAAAAACGTTGCCCTGATTTGTTCGGGCGACGCCGGCATTTACGCGATGGGCGCATTGGTATTCGAATTGATGGACCGTAGCGCGGATGACATGGGCGTCTCTGATGCCGCCCACCGCGTGGAGGTGAAATGTACCCCCGGCGTCAGTGCGCTGCAAGGTGCTGCCGCCCGCGCAGGTGCCCCTTTGGGCCACGATTTTTGCGCCATTTCCCTGTCGGATTTGCTGACGCACCGCGCAGATATTATCAAACGTCTGAACGCCGCCGCAGTTGGCGATTTCGTGATCGCGTTTTACAACCCCGTATCCAAACGCCGCCGCACCTTGTTGGCCGAGGCCCGCGATATTCTGCTACAACACCGCCCACGCGATACACCCGTGATGCTGGCACGTTCATTGGGGCGCCATGACGAAAGCGTGCGCTATGTCAAACTTGCCGAACTGGAAGTGGATGATGTCGATATGATGACCGTGGTTCTGGTGGGCTCAAGCAACTCGAAACTTGCCGCACTGGGCGAAGGCCCGCGCATGTACACACCGCGCGGCTATGCGCGAAAAATTGATGGAGATTTGGCATGAAGGTTTATTTTATAGGTGCCGGCCCCGGTGACCCCGACCTGATCACCGTAAAGGGCAAAGCCCTGATTGAACGCTGCCCTGTGTGCTTATACGCAGGCTCATTAGTGCCAGAGGCAGTCGTGGCATTTGCGCCGCAAGATGCTATCGTCAAAGATACTGCCGTGATGACATTGGATGACACCCACGCCGAGATTTTAGCCGCACACAAATCCGGCCAAGACGTCGCCCGCGTGCATTCCGGCGACCCGTCATTATACGGTGCCATAGCCGAGCAAATCCGCCGCCTGAATGCGGCAGGCGTAGAATACGAAATCATCCCCGGTGTTTCCGCCTACGCCGCAATGGCTGCCACCATCGGGCAGGAACTGACCATCCCCGAAGTTGCGCAATCCATCGTGCTGACCCGTATGTCGATGCAATCCACCTCTATGCCTGCAGGTGAAACACTGGACAATTTCGGCCGCACCGGGGCGACGCTGGCGATCCATCTGGCAATCCGCAATATGCGCGAAATCGAACGCCAACTGATCCCGCATTATGGCGAAGATTGCCCGGTGGTTGTCGGCTACCGTGTAGGCTGGCCCGACCAGATGATCATTCGCGGAACACTTTCTGACATTCGCAAAAAAGTGCGCAAAGAAAAGATCACCCGCACCGCGTTGATATTGGTGGGGCCTGCGCTGGCCGCGTCAATCGACTTCAAAGACTCAGCCCTATACGACCCCAAAATGCCCCACGTCCTACGCCCTGTTGTAGGTGTGGATCTGGTGGAAGATCATAATACATAAGGGTGCTCTGATTTATAGAATTCAGGAACAGCCTTAGATCATGCCTTTGCCTTTACCGTACCAGTTGCCTTGTTCAACTTGAATGGCACTGTCCAGCATCGCGGCAAAGGCTATGGGGTCTTGCGTACCACCTTCTTTGCCACGGTAATGGTAGGGAATAACGACTTTTGGTTTAAACGCGGCCACAGCACTAGCAGCCGCTTTGATGTCCATTGTGAAAGGCAGGTTCATGCATAAGAATGCGACATCAATGTTTTTCAGCGCGCGCATTTCCGGCACGTCTTCGGTATCGGCCGATAGGTAAACACGCGTACCACCGATGTTCAGCACATAACCGTTGTCACGCCCTTGTGGGTGGAATTTCAAGCGACCTTCGGTGGTGTTATAGGCGGCAATCGCCTCAATCCCGATATCACCAAAGCCGGTGGTTTCGGTGTTTGCGATAACCTGTGCGCGTGCAGCCAAATCGGCACTCATCTTATCTTGCGCACCTTTGTTCGAGATCAGCGTTGTTTTATCGCCCAATACCGCTGCGAGTGTTTCGTTGTTCAAATGGTCGCCGTGGTGATGGGTGATCAACACCAGATCGGCGGGCGGCAAGCCTGCGTATAACGCGGGGTCGCCCACTGGATCGGCGTAGATCACGCCCATCGCGGTTTCCAAGACCACCGATGCGTGTGAAATCGGGGTCACTTTGATCGCACCATTGGCAAAACTCATGACATGCTCATGTGCCATGGCGACATATGGCAATACGGTGATGCTGCCGGCAGCGGCAGCTGTGGTTTGTAAAAAATTACGCCGTGAAAGCATTGTTTTTCTCCGAGTTGGGTTCTTAAATCCTAGTATTATTTCCGGTTGCGTCAAGTTTATGGGAATTATATAGGGCGGTGGCGCGTTACTGGGAACATTTTGTAAGGCTAGATGTTTGGTTTTTAATGTGTTGCAGAATTAAACTGCTTTTGATCAGAACTTGCCATTATCGTTTTTCCATTCGCTACGTGGTGCGATCTTTTCGGTTGTATCCCAATGCTCTACGATTTTGCCCTTATTGAGCCGGAAAAGGTCGTAGAAGGCTGACGGAATACTGTTGTAATTGCCTTCGCTGACGCAAAGCACAAAATTGCCCTCTGCCAGAACACGGTGGATGCGGTGATAGTCGACCCGTCTGTGGCCCTCATCTTCAGCTTCCAATGCAGACTGAAGAATAGCCACGTCATCACCTAGCTGTGGATTGTGCTCGATGTAATCTTCCGCGTCGACATAATCCGTCAGCTTGTCGAGCTGCCCGTCGATAAGCACAACCTCTATGAAAGATCGCGTGAAGGCCCGGTTACTTTCTGTCAGTTCAAGGTCAATGACCTTGGTCGACCCATCCACCATACTGCGACCCGACCGGTTGGGCCCCAACCGTTCTTGGATATTATCCCAATGCTCTACCGCTTGTCCGTCTTCGAACCGGAACACCTCAAAACAAATTTTCCGGCTTGAAAAATCGTACTCCATCTGGGCGAATACAAACGCGCCATCTTCGAAAGCCCGAACCATGTTTACCCGTGGCTCGGTTTTGGACAGCCGTTTGAAAAGGGTCGCTAAACCCTCACTGCCTTCATGTGTCTGCGGGTTGTGCTGAATGTACTTGGCCTCGTTAACTACAGCCACAGAAGCGGGATCACCGGTTTCGATGCTTTTTAACAATGCTCTGATCTGATCTTTCTTTGCGATAGTCATGATTTGTAATGCCTAATGGGTTGTGTGGCTTAATTTGCGTTTGGTATCCACGAAAACGGCCCCATCCATAGATCAGCTATTAACCGTAATGTGTTCATCTTCAGTGATGGCACTTTAATCGCGATATTATCTCGGCCAAGCGCTTAGCAGTTCACGCGGTAACCTATCACATAAAACCACTTCTGTCTTGCATCGGCCAAAAGTTAACACACCAAGCCGTATGCCCCTGTGTCATACGCGCAGTGCACGTTTTGTGTACGCCGATCATACACCGCTTTTGACGTTAACTCTTACGCCAATCGAATCGCAGTATTCGAAGAACCTGTCTAAATACTAGTATATGTAAAATATTATTCGAATAACATGTAAAATATTAGAATATATACGCATCTTACTGGTAAAAATCGGTGATTTTGGCATTTTTTACCCGGCAGATCAGGTATATCTCTCCAAAATCCAGACATCCGAGGGCATTATGATCAAAACTCCATACCTGTTATTCTTGGGCGATGCGCCCGATATGTTGGCTACAAAAGTGGCCATTGGCATCAAAGACTGGCGCCCTGACGCCTCGGTCGGACAGTTCCGTATGGAAGGCTGCAAAGCTGATCTGGGTTTGCCCGATATGACGATTGATCAGGCGATTGAAGCAGGTGCCGAGACGCTTGTAATCGGTGTGGCCAATCGTGGTGGTCTAATTTCGGACAGCTGGAAAGCGGTTCTGGTGGAAGCTTTGGAAAAAGGCATGGATATTGCCTCTGGCCTGCATAACCTATTGAAAGATGAAGCAGAATTGGCAGCCGCTGCTATGATGCACGGGCGTACTTTGTTTGATGTGCGCGTCCCGATGGTGGAATTCCCAATTGCAAATGGCGTAAAACGTACCGGCAAACGCTGCCTGCCTGTAGGCACGGATTGTTCGGTTGGTAAAATGTACACAGGCCTTGCGATGGAAAAGGTAATGCATGCACGCGACATGAATGCCACCTTCCGACCTACGGGCCAAACCGGTATTCTGATCACCGGTGGCGGCATACCTTTGGACGCGGTTGTGGCTGACTTCATGGCGGGTGCTGTGGAATATCTAACCCCTGATAATGATGCGGACCACTGGGACTTGATCGAAGGTCAGGGTTCATTGTTCCATGTATCATATTCGGGTGTAACCATGGCATTGATCCACGGCGGCCAACCTGATGCACTTGTTTTGTGTCACGAGCCAACACGCGCCCATATGCGCGGCCTGCCGGATTACCAACAGCCCGGCTTGGCAGAATTGCGTGATGTTGCTCTGACGCTCGCGAAAGTGGCCAATCCGGCGTGTAAGGTTGTCGGTATTTCCGTCAATACACAACATATGTCCGAAGCTGAAGCTGATGCATATCTGAAAGAAGTCGAGGCTGAAATGGGTCTGCCGACGGTTGACCCTTTCCGGCACGGGGCAGAGCGTCTGGTAGATGCGCTGGCTGCATGCTAGGGCATTTTGATGGATAATCTAGAGATCACAGTCAAGCACGACGTTTTTAAACTGGCGCAAGTCTTTACTATTTCGCGGGGCTCACGCACACAGGCGGATGTGTTGACTGTGACATTGCACAGAGGCGACCATGTCGGGCAAGGGGAATGTGTGCCCTATGCACGGTATGGCGAAACACTGGAAAGCGTTACGGAACAGATAAAATCGCTGCCCGCCAATTTTGATCGTACGACGTTGCAATCCTTGTTACCTGCAGGTGCGGCTAGGAATGCTGTGGATTGCGCTTATTGGGATCTGGAAGCGAAACTGGCTGAGAAACCCGTTTGGGAACTGGCCGATCTTACTTCGCCAAAACCGGAAATCACCGCATATACACTATCATTGGATACATCTGAAAAGATGCAGGAACAGGCGGCAAAGAATGCATTCCGTCCTTTGCTGAAAACCAAGCTGGGTGGTGGTGATGAAGATATCGCACGCATCAAAGCTGTGCGCAAAGGTGCGCCTGATGCGAAAATCATTGTCGACGCAAATGAAGGCTGGACGCCAGAATTATATGAAAAGCTTGCGCCCGTTTTGGTGGATTTAGGCGTGGCAATGGTTGAACAACCGTTTCCCGCAGGCGCGGATGATGCCCTGTTGGGGCTTGAACGTGTATTGCCCGTTTGCGCGGACGAAAGCTGCCATGACAGCGCCAGTTTGCCTAGCCTACACGGCAAATATGATATGGTGAACATCAAGTTGGACAAAACCGGCGGCCTGACCGAGGCATTGATCTTGAAAGAGGCGGCAATCGCGCAAGGGTTTCAGGTGATGGTGGGGTGTATGGTAGGCTCATCTCTTGCCATGGCCCCTGCGGTTCTTGTCGCGCAAGGTGTGGCATTGGTTGATCTTGACGGGCCTTTGTTATTGGGTGAAGACCGTGACAGCCCACTTCAATTCGATGCGCAAGGCGTGCATCCTGCAACACCAGACCTTTGGGGATAGAAATGAATAGAACTGTATATTTAAACGGGGAATATTTACCAGAAGACGAAGCCAAGGTTTCAATTTTTGACCGTGGGTTTTTGATGGCCGATGCGGTTTATGAAGTGGTATCGGTTCTGGATGGTAAACTGTTGGAGTTTTCAGGTCATATAAAGCGTCTGGAACGCTCTTTGGGTGAGCTGGACATGGCCAAGCCAAAGGATTTCGACAATTTACTGGACATCCACCGCGCGTTGGTTGCTCGCAATAATGTGCAGGAAGGCGGCGTTTATCTGCAAATCACTCGCGGTGTTGCTGATCGGGATTTTGTTTATCCGAAAGATGCAGAACCAACTTTGGTTATGTTCACGCAAGAACGCCCAATTATAGAATCGCCTGCTGCCAAAACGGGCATGCGGATTATCTCGACGGAAGATTTACGCTGGGGGCGCCGTGATATTAAAACTGTACAACTTTTATATCCTTCGATGGCCAAAATGATGGCGAAAGCGGCAGGTGTTGACGATGCGTGGTTGGTCGAAGACGGATTTGTTACCGAAGGCACATCTAACAACGCCTATATCGTGAAGGGCGGCAAAATCATTACGCGGTCTTTGTCGCATGATATATTACATGGCATCACACGTGCATCGGTTCTGCGCTATGCAGCGGAAGCGCAAATGGTTGTGGAAGAGCGTAACTTTACGATTGAAGAAGCCCAATCGGCGGATGAAGCGTTCATTACATCCGCATCAGCCTTTGTAACGCCCGTGATTGAGGTTGACGGCGCAAAATTGGGCGGTGGCACGCCCGGACCCGTGGCGGGCCGTTTGCGCGAAATCTACATTGAGGAAAGCCGCAAAGCAGGTATCTAATCTCTGATTGCGTGAATGCGACGTAAAGCTGACGCAAACAGAATTGTTTAAAAGATATATTTTTGTCACCCTCTATGAAAAGGGAGAGTGACAATGCGTCCGTTTGAAGGTGTTCGAGTTCTAGATTTAACACATGTATTTGCGGGGCCGTTCAGTACATACCAACTGGCTGTTCTCGGGGCGGATGTCATTAAAATCGAGCCAGTTGATAACCCAGATATGATGCGTATTGCTGGTGCTGTCTCCGAATTGAACGAAGCAGAATACGGCCTAGCGTATCAAGCGCAAGCTAGTGGTAAACGCTCAATTGCGTTGAATTTACGTGAACCGGAAGGGCGTGCAATATTTCACGATCTAGTTGAAACTGCCGACGTTGTTGTTCAGAATTATACAACTGCATGTTTAGTGGACTTAGGTCTTGATTATGAAACGCTCAGAGCGCGAAATCCAAAGTTAATTTATTGTTCGATAAATGGCTTTGGACGTACAGGTCCAAAGGCCAATGATCCTGCGTATGATGTAGTGATACAGGCTTTTTCCGGGGTTATGGCTTCAAATGGTGAACCGAACTCTCAACCGGTACGCATAGGCCCGCCAGTCATTGACTATGGAACGGGTGCGCAGGCAGCCTTTGCGATTAGTGCAGCTTTATTTGGGCGCGAACGTACGGGTGTTGGGCGATATATTGACGTTGCAATGTCCGATGCAGCTTTGATGCTGATGACAATGAATATTGTTACTGCTGTGGGGTCGGGTATTGCACCTTTGGCACATGGTAATCACGATCCTGCCAATGCTGCTTATAGTGCATATGATACGGCCGATGGTATGGTCATGTTAGGGGCGTATTCCAAGAAACAATATTCAGATCTGATGCGTGCTTTGGGCCATATCTCAGTTGCAAATGAAGTTACTGCCGGTACGCAAGCGGATTTGCCAGGGCGCCGCGAACAAGATGCTATCCTTTTGACAAATACACTGCTGACTAAAACTGCGGATGAATGGGAAAAGTTATTGAATGCAGCTCATGTCCCGGCTGCGCGCGTACGCACCGTTGACGAAGCATTGGATCATCCGCAATTTCAGTCTCGCACAGTTTTACAGGACGTGGATGGCTTGAAAGGCGCACGCCCAACGGCTGCGTTTATGTTTGATCAAGGCGGGCCGAAGATTGATGGCCCACCGCCAAGATTTGCTGCGGACACCAAAACTATTTTACATGAGCTAGGTGTCAGTGATGACCGTATATCAGAGTTAGCTGCGCAAAAGGTAATTGCGATTTAACTGTGCGTTTTCGCGTGTGAGATAACATAGGCTGCCTGCTGTTCGGGAGTGGCCTCTGTCTGATGCATATCTTTCCATTCCGAATAGGGCATGCCGTAAAACGCTTCACGTGCCTCGTCCTTGTTCATGTCGATGCCCTGTTCGCTTGCGGCTTCCTGATACCAACGGCTCAGGCAGTTGCGGCAAAAACCGGCTAGGTTCATCATATCGATGTTTTGTGCATCTGTACGGCTAGCCAAATGATCGCGTAGACGGCGAAATGCAGCAGCTTCAAGTTCAATTTCGGTTTGTTTGTCCATGTCAGGCCTCTTGTGCTTGGGTTATTTTGACAGCTTCGGCAAAAATGGGCGCAAGCTTGTCTGCCCATTCGCGTTGATTAACCTTGGTTTTGACAAGGTCATTTCTGATCTCGATCAAAGCATGGATGCGATTGGGTATCAATGCGTGATATTCCATCGTATCACCCGGCAAATGGCCGCTATATGGTTCGTTGTCGCCAACACAAAGTTCAGAATGTGATTGCAGCAATGGGACTAACGGTCTTGATAAACGTTCATCTTCACTGTGCAGAACACCGACATGCCACGGGCGCTCTGCATAACCATTCAATTTTTTTGTGTATGTATGGATAGACAGCAATATCGGGTTTTCTCGTTGTGCCAAAAGTGTTTCAAGTGCCGCATGGTATGGCCGGTAGCACAGGTCCTTGCGTAGATTAATTTCTTTTTCTGTTATATGACGGTTGGCGGGAATTATGGTGCCGTCATAAAGTTGCATAACCAGCGTGGGATCGTCTTCACCACGATTGGGATCAATCACAAGCCGTGAGAAGTTGGAGTAAATCAGGGGCGCATTCATTTTTTCTGCAAGGCGCTTTGAAACGCCTAAAGCTCCCACATCATAAGCTATATGGCGTGCCATATCTTTTTTCGATATCCCAAGTTCACCGCCATTTACAAAGTCAGGCACGATATTGGTCGCATGATCACAGATAATAACAGTCTCATTGGGCCTGTTTTCACCTTCTATTGTGTATGGCTGGTATGTGAGCATCGTCGTAACTTTCTATTTGTCATATGAGTGTGACAATTGTTGGTTATCGCCTTAAGCGATTACTGGCAATCTCTGTCTATTCGATTTAAGACAGGTGTAAATATACGGAGAGAAGATTTGCGACGTCAAAGAAGTTTAAAAATTGTAGCCACGCTTGGACCGGCATCAAGTACATACGAAACCATTCTGGCATTGTTCAAGGCTGGTGCAGATGTCTTTCGTTTAAATATGAGCCACGGTGTTCAAGAGGAAATTCGTGAAAAACATCAAATCATTCGTGATATAGAACGCGACCTTGGACGTCCAATTGGTATTCTGGCTGATCTTCAAGGACCAAAACTACGCTGCGGTGAATTTGCAAATGAGGCTGAACAATTAATCGAAGGGCAGGAGTTTCGATTTGATCTGGATGATGCGCCGGGTGACGCAAACCGTATAAAACTGCCGCATAAAGAGATTTTTGATGCGTTGAAGCCAGATGCAACATTGTTGGTCAACGACGGTAAAATCAAATTAAAGGTCAAGGAGTGTGGTGCGGATTACGCCAATTGCATCGTCAAAGTTGGCGGCGAAATATCAAATCATAAAGGTGTGAATGTTCCGGACGTTGTTTTGCCGTTGGCAGCTTTATCTGAAAAAGACAGGGACGATTTAGAGTTTGCCTGTAGTCTTGGTGTGGATTGGCTTGCGCTTTCGTTTGTGCAACGACCGGAGGATGTAAATGAAGCGCGAGTCTTGGCAAATGGCCGTGCCGCACTTATTTCCAAGATTGAAAAACCTGCAGCGGTAGAATGTTTTGACAGTATTTTGGAGGTCTCGGACGGCATTATGGTTGCACGCGGTGATCTTGGTGTTGAGCTACCGGTATATGCAGTCCCCCCAATCCAAAAACGCCTGATCCGCGCTTGTCGTGCTGCAGGTAAGCCCGTAATCGTTGCAACACAAATGATGGAAAGCATGATTGAAAGCCCGGTTCCGACACGTGCGGAAGTATCCGATGTTGCAACGGCGATTTATGAAGGCGCTGATGCGGTTATGCTCTCTGCTGAATCTGCGGTGGGCGACTATGCCGTTGAAGCGGTTAGCACGATGGATAATGTTGCAAAGGAAGTGGAAAACGACCCGAATTACCTACAGGTGATTGCGGCCTCTCGGGTGCGTATCAGCACGACTATTCCGGAAGCAATAACGCTGGCTGCGCGTGAGATTGCGGAAAACACAGATATTAAAGCGATTTGTTGTTTCACCGAGTCAGGTTCAACGGCTGTTTTAGTCTCGCGCGAAAAGGCGATGGTGCCAATTATTGCTTTAACACCGAACATAGGTACTGCACGTCGTTTGGCTTTGGTTTGGGGCTTGCATACAGTGGTTACCAATGAAGTGGCACGTTTTAAACTGGCCGTTGTCAGCGCTGCACGTGCCGCAAGAAGATATGAATTTGCGTCAGCAGATGATAAAATCGTCGTGATTGCGGGGGTTCCGTTCAATACTGCGGGATCAACAAATATTTTGCGCGTGGCACCTGTTGATGAAAAATTGATCTTTGCCAGTGAATCAGAATAATTATGTAGGGAATTACGTTTGGAACCACATGATATCTACTTTGTCTTTGGCGTATTTATGCCAATAATAGGACTTATTGGTTATTTGACCGCGCGTGCGGATAGGACTGCTGTTTGGTTTCCGACATCATTGATTGTACTTGGAATGGCCGCATTGGCCGTGACATGGGTTAAGACTGATGGAAATCTGACCGCTACCGGTTTTGGCGATAGTGTCTTTCGCATTCTCGGCGTGATACTTTGAAGCAATAACACCTTGCATTCACCAGGCTTGCGGCCTATACGACGCGGATTGTTGGCGCGACCGGCTTGTAGGGTATGCCGAGTCGCGTGTTAAACCAACTTGAAATAGGAGATGGAAATGCCCAAGATGAAGACCAAATCAGGTGCTAAAAAGCGCTTTAAAGTGACTGCCTCTGGCAAGATCAAATCAGCCCAGGCAGGTAAACGCCACGGTATGATCAAACGTTCACGAAAATTCATCCGCAACGCGCGCGGCACAACTGTATTGTGCGCAGCTGATGAAAAAATCGTGAAAAAATACATGCCATACGCGCGCTAGGAGATCTGAAACATGTCAAGAGTTACATCTGGGAAAGTCACCCACGCACGTCACAAAAAAGTCATTAAAGCGGCCAAAGGTTATTACGGCGCACGCTCTAATTTGTTCCGCACAGCAACCCAAGCGGTTGACAAAGCGAACCAATACGCGACACGCGACCGCAAAAACCGCAAACGGAATTTCCGCGCATTGTGGATCCAGCGTATCAATGCGGCTGTTCGCGCACATGACGAAGCACTGACATACAGCAAATTCATCAACCTGTTGATGAAAGCCGGTATCGAAGTAGACCGTAAAGTTCTGGCCGATCTGGCCGTACACGAGCCAGAAGCATTTGGCGCTATTGTGGAACAAGCAAAAGCGGCAGCCTAAGCTTTAGGTTAATAGAGTTTTTAAAGCCCTGCCGCACTGGTGGGGCTTTTTTTGTTGAGCATTTTGGGGGCTGTGCTATCCATAGCCCCAAAGAATTAAGGGACAAAAACCGATGGATGGTTTGGACGCATTAAAGACAAAATATCTGGAAAGCATCATGGTTGCTGGCAATGAAGCGGAACTTGAAGATCTGCGCGTGGCTGCCGTGGGTAAAAAGGGTGAGATTTCCCTTAAAATGCGCGAACTAGGCAAAATGACCCCCGAAGAGCGTCAAGTCGCCGGCCCTGCTTTGAATGCACTGAAGGATGAGGTGAATTCCGCCATTACCGCCAAAAAGTCGGGCCTTGCGGATGCGGCATTGGATGCGCGATTACAGACGGAATGGATTGATGTGTCGCTTGCGGGACGTCCGCGCCGCGAGGGAACCATTCACCCTATCAGTCAGGTAACCGAAGAAGTGGTTTCGATCTTTGCCTCCCTTGGGTTTGCCGTGGCCGAAGGCCCGCAAGTTGAAACGGATTGGTATAACTTTGATGCATTGAACATCCCCGGCCACCATCCGGCGCGTGCAGAAATGGATACGTTCTATTTATACCGCGCTGCGGACGATGACCGCCCGCCGCATGTTTTGCGCACGCACACCAGCCCCGTGCAAATCCGGTACATGCAAAAGCACGGCGCGCCTTGCCGTATTATTTGCCCGGGCCGTGTTTACCGCGCTGATTACGATCAGACCCACACACCGATGTTTCACCAGTACGAAGGGCTTTGCATCGACAAAGACATTTCCATGGCGAACCTGAAATGGACGCTGGAAGAGTTCTGCCGCGCGTTTTTTGAAGTGGACGATGTGGAACTGCGTTTCCGCGCCTCACACTTCCCGTTCACCGAACCATCCGCCGAAGTTGACATTCGCTGTTCATGGGACAAGGGCCAATTGAAACTGGGCCAAGGCGACGACTGGATGGAAATTTTGGGCAGCGGCATGGTGCACCCAAAAGTGCTGCAAGCCGCCGGCGTTGACCCCGATAAATGGCAAGGCTTTGCCTTTGGCATGGGCATAGACCGCATCGCGATGCTGAAATACGGGATACCCGATTTGCGGGCATTCTTTGACAGTGACCTGCGCTGGTTACGGCATTATGGGTTTGCAAGTTTGGATATGCCTAATTTGCATGGGGGTATTTCGCGGTGAGTTTTCGTTACCGAACTAAGCTAATGGCCGAAGCACTACAAATTGTTGCAGATGCTGGTTGGGATGGGATGGAATATAATTATCCTACACAATCTTATGAGGGAGGGGTTCTCCAATCTAATTCTATGCGGTGGAGTGTTTCTTCTGCGCATAAATTTACGATTAAGGAATTTGAACACTATTTAATTCTTGCTAGACGAGATGGATTGATTGCACGAACAGGGCCTCCTGAAAGTGAGGTAAATGGTACTAGTTATGAAATCGTAAATGAAGTAGTAACGTTGACCTTGAAGGGTATGCGTTACTTAGAAACTCATAACCAAACATTAGTAAATAAATGGTTCCACCAGATTGTTGAAAACCTTCCAACAATTATAACAAGCACAATTACGGCCCTCTTTATTGGATGGGTGCTCTATTATTGGGGGCCAATAACAAAATGAAATTCACACTCTCTTGGTTGAAAAACCACCTTTAACTAGCACCTACCGCCCATCCGCCTTCCGATAAACATCCCCCCGCTCTCGTTTCCCCACCGCAATAACAACCACCACAATCTCCGCATCCCGCACCTCATACACCAACCGATAACCCGATTGCCGCAGTTTGATTTTGTAGCGGTTTTGCATACCATACAGGCGTGCGGCAGGGACGTTCGGATGCTCCAACCGCTCTACCAGTTTCTTTTTCAACTGTTTTTGAACCGTCGCCCCCAACTTGCGCCATTCTTTGGTCGCAGAGGGTAAAAACTCTAACTTATAGGTCATTAATATCGACGGGAATGCCAACCTCACCTGCGCGCGCATCGGCAATCGCGTTCAGTTCCATGTCTTCCAGCATTTCCACCATCGCCTGATATTCCTCGGCGGGAACACAGTAAAATGCAGGTTCATTGCGGTTCAAAATCGCAACCGTGCGCCCTTGGCCCGCTGCTACAGTGCCCATCGGGTTTTTCTTTAAATCGGTGACGCTTGCGGTCATATCTGCGAATATTGCGTGGGTCATTTCGTACCATCCTTTTATCAATACCTTAAATAGCATCTTTAAAGGTGCTTTGCAAGGTGCGAATTGAATGCAAAGCCAGACTTAGCCTCTTTTCATCGGCACAGTTTTCAGATAGGCCGTCTGCAACGAAATCAACAACAGTGACCGTACGATGAAATTCACACTCTCCTGGTTGAAAAACCACCTGGACACCGATGCCTCAATCGATGACATCACCTATGCGCTGACCGACCTTGGGTTGGAAGTGGAAGAGGTGGTGAACCCGATGGACACACTTGCCGCCTTTACCATCGGTTACGTCACCCACGCCGAAAAGCACCCTGATGCAGATAAGCTGCGGGTTTGTAAGGTTGATACGGATGACGGCGAGTTGCAGATCATTTGCGGTGCTCCCAATGCACGTGAAGGTATTCATGTTGTGGTCGCAAAGCCCGGCGTTTATGTGCCCGGCATCGATACCACCATCGGGGTTGGTAAAATTCGTGGCATTGAAAGCTACGGCATGATGGCGTCGGAACGTGAGATGGAACTGTCGGATGAACACGACGGGATTATCGAGTTGGCAGGGGAACCCGCTATCGGTTCTAAATTCGTTGATTATCTAGCGAAACATTCACCCGATAAAATTGACCCGATGATTGACATTGCCATTACCCCCAATCGCCCCGATGCGCTGGGCATACGCGGCATTGCCCGCGACTTGGCCGCACGCGGTTTGGGTGTGCTAAAGCCAGAGCCCACCGCCGAGATCAAGGGCGGGTTCAAGTCTGATATCAACGTAACCATTGACGCGGATGTTATGGAAAAGGGCTGCCCGCTGTTCACGGGCCGCCTGATCAAAGGCGTGAAAAACGGTCCAAGTCCCGCGTGGTTGCAGGCGCGGTTGAAGTCTATTGGTCTGCGCCCGATCTCTACACTGGTCGATATCACCAACCTTTTTACCTATGAATACAACCGCCCGCTACACGTGTTTGATGCGGACATCGTTAAGGGTGATCTGCGGGTGCATTTCGCCAAAGGTGGCGAAAAACTGATGGCTCTGGACGATGTGGAATACACGTTTGACGCGGGCATGATGGTTATTTCCGACGATAATGGCGTTGAAAGTGTTGCCGGCATCATGGGTGGTCTGCCGTCTGGTTGTACCGATGACACGGTGAATGTGTTTCTGGAAAGTGCGTATTGGGACCCGATCACCATCGCAATGACTGGGCGCAAGTTGAAAATCAATTCGGATGCGCGCTATCGTTTTGAACGCGGTGTTGATCCTGCATTCACGCCCAAAGGTCTGGACTTGGCAACGGCTTTGATACTGGAACTTTGCGGTGGCGAGGCATCCGACATGGTTGTGGCGGGGACTGTACCCGACACGACACGCAGTTATCATTTGAACACCGACCGCGTGAAATCACTGGTCGGCATGGACATTCCGGGCGATACGCAACGCGAAACGCTGACCGCACTCGGTTTTGACCTGCAGGGCGATGATGTCTTTGTACCAAGCTGGCGTCCCGATGTGTTGGGTGAGGCTGATTTGGTCGAGGAAATCGCGCGTGTGGCGTCGCTTACCAAGCTTCAGGGCGTGCCTTTGTCGCCTTTAAGTGTGGGTGTGCCGAAACCGATTTTAACACCAATGCAACGACGTGAAACCATGGCACGACGCACTATCGCGGCACTTGGGTATAATGAATGTGTGACCTATTCATTCATTGATCAGCCAACTGCCCAGATGTTTGGTGGTGGTACCGATGCGGTGAAAATTGGCAATCCTATTTCTACTGATATGAGCCATATGCGGCCATCCCTGTTGCCGGGTTTGTTGCAAGCGGCAGCCCGTAATCAGGCTCGCGGTATTATGGATATGGCGCTGTTTGAGGTTGGCCCTGTGTTTCATGGCGGCGAACCTGAAGATCAAGAGGTTTTGGCCACAGGACTGTTGGTTGGATACACCGGCCCGCGTGATCCGTTTGGTGCACGCCGTGCGGTGGACACATATGATGCAAAGGCGGATGCGCAAGCGGTTTTATCGGCCATTGGCGCACCTGAAAAAATGATGGTTATGCGCGGCGCGCGTGAGTGGTGGCATCCCGGTCGTTCCGGTAAATTGTCTCTGGGGCCGAAAAATGTGCTGTGTGCATTTGGTGAATTACACCCCAAAGTGCTGGCCGCGATTGGGATTAAAGGCCCTGCTGTGGCGTTTGCCGTACATGTAGCAAAGGTACCGTTCCCAAAAACCAAAACCGCAACGCGCCCTGCACTGGCTGTTTCCGATTTGCAAGCTGTAGAGCGCGATTTTGCCTTTGTGGTGGACGATCATGTGGAAGCTTTGACATTGCTGAATGCTGCCAAGGGTGCGGATAAGGCACTGATTACTGATGCATCCGTTTTTGATGTCTTTGGCGGTGATAAAGCCGAGGCGCAAATGGGTGCCGGCAAAAAATCCATCGCTATCTCGGTGCGCCTGCAACCAAAAGATACGACGCTGACCGACAAGGATATTGAGGCGGTTAGCGCTAAAATCATCGACAAGGTCAGCAAGGCTACGGGTGGTACATTGCGCAGTTAATGGTGCTTTGAACGCAGAGAAGTTAAGCATAAGATATGAACAATCGGGAATGGACAAACATATGACATTGAATATTTATCTATCCGGCGAAATTCACACCGATTGGCGTGAGCAGATCATTGACGGAGCTAAAGGATTGGATGTTACTTTTAATAGTCCCGTAACTGATCATGCGGCATCGGATGATTGCGGCGTTGCTATTTTGGGCGAGGAGCCGAATAGGTTTTGGCATGATAATAAAGGCGCTAAACTGAATGCTATCCGTACCCGAAAAGGTATTCAGGATGCGGATATTGTGGTTGTGCGTTTTGGTGAAAAATACAAGCAATGGAATGCGGCGTTTGATGCAGGTTTTGCTGCAGCTCTCGGTAAATCGTTAATCATCTTGCACGGGGCTGATCATCAGCATGCATTGAAAGAGGTTGATGCGGCCGCACTGGCAGTGGCAGAGCGGCCGGATCAGGTTGTTGAAATCCTGCGATATGTTTTACGCGGAAATTTACCCGCTTAATCGCGTGGCGGATTGACCAAACCCTTTTGAACTGCAGGGCGTTCCAAAAAGCGATCCAGATATGCAGGGACGTTTTTCAGATCATCCCATCCAACCAAATGTGCAGCTTCATAGAAATCGCGCACGGTTCTTAACCACGGGGCAATTGCGATGTCAGCGATAGAGTAATCACCAACGACACAATCCTGACCTTCCAATTGGGCATCCAATACTTTCAGCAATCGCGCTGTTTCTGCGACATATCTGTCTTTCGGGCGCGGATCTTCGATGTCTTTGCCGGCGAATTTGTGGAAAAAGCCAAGCTGCCCGAACATCGGTCCAATGCCACCCATCTGGAACATCAGCCATTGCAGGGTTTTGTACCGTGTAACGGGATCTTTCGACAACAATTGGCCTGTTTTTTCTGCAAGGTAAATCAAGATAGCGCCACTTTCCCAAAGCGGTAACGGCATTCCGTCAGGCCCATTCGGATCGATAATTGCCGGTATTTTATTGTTTGGGCTTAGAGATAAAAACTCTGGTGTCATTTGGTCGTCAGTTCCAAAATTAACCAAATGGGCTTCATATGGCAGCCCTGTTTCCTCTAACATGATCGACACTTTGACCCCGTTGGGGGTTGTCAGCGAGTATAGCTGAATTAGGTCTGGGTTTTGTGCAGGCCAGCGGTTCGTGATTTCAAATGATGATAAGTTTGACATCTGTGTACTCCTTGAATTTGGTGAACAATCTTAATTTTGGTAGGAACATACAAGCCGATAACACGTTAATTTGATAATTTACTTGAAAGATGATCAATGCACCCCCACTTATGTTTGCACATTCTTCGAATATTCGGGGAAATGGAAACAGGGGAAAAATATGCTAAAAGAATTTAAAGACTTCATCGCCAAGGGCAATGTCATGGATATGGCCGTTGGTATCATTATTGGTGCGGCCTTCACCGCAATTGTGGGTTCGTTGGTTGCAGATTTGGTTAATCCAATCATCAGCCTGTTTATGGGCGGTATTGATTTCAGCGGGTTGTATGCCACGCTTGACGGCTCGACACATGCATCACTTGCAGTAGCTGAAGAGGCGGGTGCACCTGTATTCGCATATGGTCGTTTCATTATGGCGGTGATCAATTTTTTGATTATAGCGTTTGTAGTGTTTATGTTGGTGCGCAGTGTCAACAAAATGAAAGATGCGGCGGCCGCTGAAGAAGAAGTGGCTGAAGCAGCACCGGCAGGCCCATCGGATAATGATTTATTGGCAGATATTCTGAAAACCTTGAAAAAGAAATAAGGTTTCAATGAGAAAGTGAAAAGGCCCGCATTTAATACGGGCCTTTTTTTAAATTACATTTTCAAAGCGGCTTCGGCGTCAATGAAGTCCATACCCAAGGCTTTGCCAACGGCTGCGTAAGTTATTTTACCTTGATGGGTGTTAAGACCGTTCAACAGATGAATATCATCAGCACAAGCCTGTTTCCAACCTTTATTTGCCAATGCCATCATGAACGGCATTGTGGCATTGCCCAATGCGATTGTAGATGTGCGTGCAACAGCACCCGGCATGTTGGCCACACAGTAGTGCATGATGCCGTCAACTTCGTAAATCGGGTCATCATGGGTTGTGGCTTTTGATGTTTCAAAACAACCGCCCTGATCGATGGCTACATCAACCAGAACTGAGCCCGGTTTCATTGTGGAAAGCTGTGCGCGGCTGATCAGAGTAGGCGCAGCGGCGCCCGGGATCAAAACGGCACCAACAACGATGTCAGCATCCGCAATAAGGGCTGCTGTGTTATCTTTTGATGCGTAACGGGTTTTGAAGAGGCCACTAAAGGCATCGTCAAGATAACGCATACGTGGCAATGACATATCCAGAACCGTTACATCGGCACCCATTCCAGCTGCAACACGTGCGGCGTGCGTTCCAACAACACCACCGCCGATGACAACAACCCGACCTGGGGCAACGCCAGGGACGCCGCCCAACAGAACGCCGCGGCCGCCGTTGGCTTTTTGCAACGTCCAGCTACCCACTTGTGGGGCCAGTTTACCTGCAACTTCGGACATCGGTGCCAACAAAGGCAAAGTTCCGTTTCTGTCGGTTACGGTTTCATAAGCAATCGCTGTAACACCGCTGGCCAGCAAATCGTTGGTTTGAGGGGCGTCAGGTGCAAGGTGCAAATATGTGAATAGAATTTGACCTTCACGCAATTGTTTGCGCTCAACCGGCTGTGGTTCTTTTACTTTTACCACCATGTCGGCACGGGCAAAAATCTCTGCCGCAGTGTCGACGATTTCAGCGCCGGCCTCTAGATAGGCGGTATCTTCGAAACCTGCGCCTGCACCGGCGGATTTTTCGATAATTACACTGTGACCATATGCAACCGCTTCTACAACGGCAGCAGGCATCATTCCGACGCGATATTCCTGGTTTTTGATTTCTTTTGGACAACCGATAAGCATGACAACTCCCGTTTCGCTTATATTAAAGATAAAGCAGTATCGCGCGTTATATGGGGAGATATATAAGATTATTCCTAGTAAAATCTAAAATCTTGGAATAATCTGTTGTATATATAAAAAAATACGCTGAAAGTTTGCAAGAAATGAAAATTGATGAAATAGATAGGCGAATCCTGAATACATTGCAGCGCACAGGCCGTATTTCGAATGCGGATTTGGCCGAGACAGTAAATCTGTCGCCATCTGCATGTCATAGGCGTGTGCAGCAACTTGAAAAGAAGAAAATCATTAAGGACTATGTTGCCTTATTGGACGCTCGAGAAGTGGACCGCAAGACAACGGTATTTGTCGAGATAACGCTGTCCGGACAAGCCGATGATGTACTGGACACATTTGAACGAGAGGTGCGCTTGATCCCGGATGTCTTAGAATGCCATTTGATGGCGGGTACGGCGGATTATGTTTTGAAAGTTGTTGCGTCTGATACGGAAGATTTTGCACGCATCCATCGCAGGTATTTGTCACGGCTTCCCGGCGTTGCGCAATTGCAGTCAAACTTTGCATTGCGTACCGTGTTTAAAACAACAGCCCTGCCGATTTAGGATTGGAACTCCGGTTATTAGGCACGGATAATGTGCTCTTGTAAAGAACGCTATAAAGTTTATCGTCTGATCGTTAACCCAGCCTTGCAGGAGACGTAATTGTCCAGTTCAAATACCCCGACAGATATGATTATCGCCCCCGATGTGGCGTCGCATAGGTTAACGCGCAAGGTGGTTGGTGTCGATCAGACAGGTTCTGCAGTCAGCATGTCGGTGATCGAAGAACGGCCCCTGACAATTTTCCTGAACAGTCGGGAAATTGTTACAGCTATGACTATTGGCGATTACCCCGAATATTTGGCGCTGGGATTTTTGCGCAATCAGCGCATGCTTGACCCGAATGAGGAAATTTTGGGTGTCGATTATGATGAAGAATTGGAAACAGTTGTCGTTCGAACAGCGGTTGAAACGGACTATGAAGAAAAGCTGTCCAAGAAAACCCGTACATCAGGCTGTGCGGTCGGTACTGTTTTTGGCGATATTATGGACGGTTTGGACGCAGTCGTTTTGCCAAAGGTAGCCGTTCAAACATCATGGCTTTATACGCTTTCAAAGAAAATCAACACCACGCCCAGCCTTTATCTGGAAGCGGGAGCGGTGCATGCGACCGTACTTTGCTCACAAGACCGGCCATTGGTATATATGGAAGATGTTGGGCGGCATAATGCGGTTGATAAGGTTGCGGGATGGATGTTGTCGGAAAAACAAACGGCTGCGGATAAAATCCTCTATACAACGGGTCGGTTGACCTCTGAAATGGTGATTAAAACCGCATTGATGGGTATCCCTGTTTTAGTATCCCGTTCCGGCTTTACGGCGTGGGGGGTGGAACTGGCAAACCAAGTTGGTTTAACCTTGGTCGGCCGTATGAAGGGGAAACGTTTCGTGTGCCTTAGCGGGAACGACCGATTGCAATGGGATCATACAAACGATGAGGATGCTCGATAATGCAGTTGGCAGGTATTGTTTTGGCGGGTGGGCAATCCACACGCATGGGTGGACAGGATAAATGCCTGCTGAATTTGGGCGGCAGGACGCTGTTACAACGTTCTGTCGATAAATTAGCGTTGCAAATCGATACGATTGCCATCAACGCAAATAGTGATGAAGATGGTTACATGCATCCCGGCTTGCCCGTGTTGCGTGACAGTTTTCAGGGTTTTGCAGGCCCGTTGGCAGGTGTGCTGACAGGGATGGAATGGGCGCATATGCGTGGCGCCAGCCATGTGGTTACGGTAGCTGCGGATACCCCATTTTTTCCTGATGATTTTGTTGCAAATATGCAAACTGCTTTATCCAATCAATCCGGTGAAATCGCCATTGCGGAAACATCGGATACGAGCGGTAAGTTTTTCAATCACCCTACCTTTGGATTATGGCCGGTTTCTTTGCGAGATGATTTACGGGGTGCACTGGATCAGGGTGTGCGCAAAGTTATGCAATGGGTGAAACCGCATGGTTTTGTGAAAGTGGCATTTCCGGCCGTGCCATTCGACCCGTTCTTTAATGTGAACCGCCCGGAAGATTATGAAATGGCGCAAATCTTGTTAAAGGAGCATTCCTTGTGAATATATTCGGTATAGTCGGTTGGAAAAATTCAGGCAAAACGACACTTGTTGCAGGTTTGGTAACAGAGCTGAAATCGCGGGGGTTTGCAGTGTCGACTGTGAAACATGCACATCACGCATTCGATTTGGATCAACCGGGGCGAGACAGTTACAAACACCGAGAAGCGGGGGCGCAAGAAGTGTTGATCAGTTCTGGTAAACGTTGGGCATTGATGCATGAATTGCAGGGTGAGAAAGAACAAACACTTAATGATCTATTGGCGAAAATGACACCTGTTGATCTGGTTCTTATTGAAGGGTTTAAAACCGCACCGCACCCCAAAATAGAATGTCATCGTAGTGTATCCGAAATGCCGTTGGTATCAAAAACGAACGATACAATCGTGGCTGTGGCCCATGATATTGATGTGGATACGGGTGGATTGATCAGCCTTGATTTAAACAATGTCAAAGATATTGCGGATTTTGTTGTTATGCAAACGGGAATTGATACATGAGTATTCCACCCCTTAAGAACAACTGTTTTGCGATGCCACCCGGTGTTGAATGGACACCGGTTGATGCCGCTTTGGCACTTATTAAAAAGGGCCTTCATCCGGTTGTTGGACAAGAGCGTGTTACAGTGGATTTAGCTGCGGATAGGATTTTGTCCACCGAAGTGAGTGCAAAACGCAGCAATCCCCCATTGGCAAATTCGGCTGTGGACGGATATGGGTTTTGCCATGACAGCTTGGCCGATCAAGATATAATTGATCTACCGCTTCAGAATGGTGTTTCAGCAGCCGGTAAACCGTATGCGGGCGATGTTAAAGCGGGGTATGCATTGCGGATATTAACGGGTGCGATCATACCCAGCGGTATTGATACAGTCATTTTAGAAGAGGATGTTTCTGTCAACGGTGCTTCTATCACATTCAGATCAGGCTTGCGATGCGGCGCCAACTTGCGCGGTGCTGCAGAAGATGTGGCCCAAGGGCAGGTGATATTTCAGGCAGGTCATTTATTGCGCCCACAAGACATTGCGCTTTTGGCGGCAACCGGTGTGCATAAAATCTCTGTATATAAACGCCTGAAAGTCGCTGTTATTTCAACCGGTACCGAACTGATCAAAGTAGGAGATATAGCAAGAGACGATCAAATATTTGATGCCAATAAGCCAATGCTGCTGAATATGTTGACTTCTTGGGGCTATGACGCAGTTGATGGCGGTCACTATATAGATGATCCTGATGTGATCCGTGATGGCCTGAATGCAGCGGCGCAAAATGCGGATGCTATTTTTGTGTCTGGCGGTGCATCTGCAGGGGACGAGGATTATGTGTCAAAACTGCTCAAAGAAGAGGGTATATTAAATACTTGGCGTGTAGCGGTAAAACCCGGGCGCCCGATAGCTATGGCACTTTGGAATGGCACGCCCACATTCGGCTTTCCCGGCAATCCGGTTGCGGCCTTTGTCTGTGCATTGATATTCGGGCTTCCGGCATTGAAAACACTAGCAGGTCAATCCGGCGAAGCAGTGAAATCATATCAGGTTCCCGCAGCTTTTGAAAAATCTAAAAAAGCTGGTCGTCGTGAATATTTGCGTGCCAGGTTAAATGAAAACGGCCATGCGGAAGTCTTTAAATCAGAAGGATCCGGACGTATATCAGGACTGGCTTGGTCTGATGGTTTGGTCGAATTGCCGGATGCTGCCGACACGGTAAAGTCGGGTGATATGGTTACGTATATTCCATATTCATCTTTTGGATTTTAACGTTCGTCGAACGCGCCGGAAAGACGACCCAATAGCATGAAGGCAACCGCACTGCGGGTTTTACCCATTTGTGTAAGTTCACTGTCTTCAGCAGCTTTTTCAAATTCGGTCAGTATAGTATCGAATTGTGTAAGAAACCCAAGAACCGTTTCCCGAAAAACGCTATCATTTTTAAGCCGCGATTTAGCCAAAGCCAAGGCCGTACGATCCCGCACCATACCCAGTCCTGCAATTTCTTTGCCGCGTGCGCCTTTGGCAAAGCTTCGCCAAGCAGTTGGTGCCGGTTTATCAATACGTAAATCGTCAGTATAAATTCCGTCCTCGGATAACATTGTCAGAACATCTTGGGCTGAATACAAAAGCTGGGATGTATTGTGGTCGTTGAACGCACGCTGCAATACCTGAAAACCTTCGGTATCTTTTGCGTCGTTCGGAAAATTCAAAGCCTTTATAAGTTCCCTAATCGTAATGGGTTCATCGGATATGGTTTGATCTTTCGGTAACGGTAAATCGGGCTGTGCTTTATCCCGACGCCCTTCAGCCCCTCTTGATAATGCAGTTGTATTGCGCGGTGGGCGTGCTTGACCACGATCCTCCAGGGCTTGATCCGCAAGTTCGGAAACATGGCTGTCGGTTTGTTTCATATGAGCTGCAATTTGTGCCAATTTGCTTTGGATCCAGCGATCGCGCGTTTCAGATTCTTCAACAATCTGAACTGCGAGCGTTTTATTTATCTTCTCAATTGATTTGCGCATCGCAATCGATTCATTGCGCATTGCATATAAGGAACGCGACAAAAGGGCAGCTATCCAAATCAGGATAAGGGGCAGGAATAAACCGACCGCTATCAACGCTGTTAAATTTTGATCATAGCTTAGTTGTCGCGCGGACTCCGGGTATATATAAAATATGATACCGATACCCAAAGTCCATGTGGCCGTCAGTATGATAGCAATGATAAGGGCTGCTTTTTCATTATGCGCATCATTGCCATCTTTTCTGTCCATTTGACAAAACCCTTATAAGACCCGAAGGCGGTTTATATATAGTTTACGCTTACAATCTCATAATATTTAGTGCCACCGGGTGTGCGTACTTCTACACTGTCACCCTCTTCTTTGCCGATCAATGCGCGTGCAATTGGTGAATTCAGATTTAGTTTGCCTTTTTCAATATTCGCTTCAGGCTCGCCGACAATCTGAAATGTTTTTTCAGCATCGGTATCTTCATCCGCTATTGTGACAGTTGCACCGAATTTTATCGCACCTGATAGTTTGCTGACATCAATGATGTCAGCAAGACTTATGATGCCTTCCAGCTCTTTTATGCGCCCTTCAATGTGGCTCTGTTGTTCACGTGCTGCATGATACTCTGCGTTTTCTGACAGGTCACCATGTTCACGTGCCTCGGCAATGGCTCGAATAACTTCAGGTCGCGCTACGGATTTCAGTTGTTTTAATTCCACTTCAGCGGCGTTGTAGCCACCGGCGGTAATTGGGATTTTATTCATAACGCCCTTTTTGTATTGCAGTTTCAAGACCACAGTAAATTTGCTTTCAACTGTGCGCAAGAGAAAGGTTTAAGTGCGAAAAAATATACATATCTGTTATCGCTGAAGTTATTTTTGCATTGTTAACATTTCATCTCTTGGCAAGCTTTTGCAAGGTCAATAAGATAAGCCAGCATACATTGTTGCACATTCAGAACGGGAGCTCCAAATGGCTGAAATTGAACGCGAATCTATGGCTTATGATGTGGTTATTGTCGGCGCGGGGCCAGCTGGTCTGTCTGCGGCAATTCGTTTGAAGCAATTAGATGCTGATTTAGAGGTTGTTGTTCTGGAAAAAGGCTCTGAAATTGGCGCACATATCTTATCGGGCGCTGTCTTGGATCCTGTGGGATTGGACGCATTGATCCCTGACTGGAAAGAAAAAGGTGCGCCTATAAAGGTGCCCGTTAAAAAAGATAATTTTCTGATGCTATCCGAAAAAGGTGGTATCAGAATTCCAAACTTCCCTATGCCGCCATTGATGAACAATCATGGCAATTACATCGTGTCGATGGGTAATGTATGCCGGTGGATGGCTGAGCAAGCCGAAGCGATGGGTGTGGAAATTTTCCCGGGCATGGCGTGTTCAGAACTGATTTATGACGAAAATGGTGCGGTAAAAGGTGTCGTGGCCGGTGAATTCGGTAAAAATAAAGACGGTTCAGAAGGCCCGTCATATGAACCGGGCATGGAACTGCATGGCAAGTATGTTTTCTTGTCCGAAGGTGTACGTGGATCGCTTTCAAAACATGTAATTGCCAAATTCGATCTGGCTAAAGACAGCGATGTTCCAAAATTCGGCCTTGGCATGAAAGAAATCTGGGAGATTGATCCTGCCAAACATGAAGAGGGCACCGTGACCCATACAATGGGTTGGCCTTTGAATAAAAATGCTGGTGGTGGCTCGTTCATCTATCACGCTGAAAACAATCAGGTGAATATCGGGTTCGTTGTGCATCTGAATTATAAGAATCCGCATGTTTTTCCTTACATGGAATTCCAACGCTTTAAGCATCACCCGAAAATTGCAGAGCTTTTAGAGGGTGGCAAGCGTGTGGCATACGGTGCACGTGCAATTACAGAAGGCGGTTGGCAATCTATTCCCAAAATAGTGTTCCCTGGCGGTGCTCTGCTTGGCTGTTCTGCGGGCTTGGTGAATGTTCCGCGTATTAAGGGCAATCACAATGCTATGTTGTCCGGCAAGGCGGCAGCAGAAGCAGCAAATGATGCGATAAAAGCGGGCCGTGCCAGTGATGAACTGACTGCTTATGAAGAGGATTTACGTTCCGGGCCAATTGCAACAGATCTAAAGCGCGTGCGTAATGTCAAACCGATATGGTCAAAATGGGGTCTGCTGCCATCACTTGTCTTGGGTGGATTTGATATGTGGGTTGCCAATCTGACAGGTTGGAACCCATTTGGGACGCTAAAGCATGGTAAAAACGATGCATTGTCCACCGGAAAAGCCGCTGACTACGCACCGATTGAATATCCAAAACCGGATGGAAAACTAAGTTTTGATCGCCTGACAAATGTCAGCTTTTCTGCGACCAATCATGAGGAAGATGAACCATGCCATTTACAATTGGCGGACCCAAATATCCCGATTGAAGTTAATCTGTCAGAGTTTGCTGAACCTGCCCAACGCTATTGTCCTGCGGGTGTTTATGAAGTGATCCGTGACGATGACGGATCAAACCCCCGGTTTCAGATTAATGCACAAAACTGTGTGCATTGTAAAACTTGCGATATCAAAGACCCTAGCCAGAATATCACATGGGCAACCCCGCAAGGTGGTGAAGGACCGAATTATCCGAATATGTAAAATATTAGGGCGGCTCACACCAGAATATCTATTTGTTGATGGATGCTTGGTTGTAAATGGCTGGCGCCACCGTTAAGTTTACTTACTCAGAGTATATAGGAACAGGCAAAATGCGTATAAGGCCAATATTTAACCTCGTTATGGCTGCGGGGTTACTCATATCACCTACAGCAACATTTGCCGAAGGGTTGGCTGGTGCTTATCTATCGGCCAATCATGCAAACGTGACGAATGATTATGTAGCTGCGGCCGATTTTTACTCAAAAGCACTGGCGCAAGATCCCACCGATGCATTTATGTTGCAAAATGCACTTTTGTCATATGTTGCAATTGGAGAGTTGGATAAAGCTATCGAGCTTGCCCGGGAAATCACGAAATTGGATTTTAGAAGCCAATTATCTGATCTCATAATTATCGTGTCAAATGTACAGGATAAGGATTTTAAATCCGAATTGAAACTACTGGAAGAAGCTAAAGACCGCCTAAGCCCGCTTTTATATGATCTACTGAAAGGCTGGGCGCTGGTTGGTTCCGGGGATATGTCTGCTGCTACCACGCATTTTGATAGCATGGTCAAACCTGATGCCTTACGGGTGTTTGGCCAGTATCACAAAGCATTGGCTGTTGCGATGGCCGGTGATTTTGAATTGGCTGATAAGATAATGCAAGGTGATAGCGGTAATGCCCTACACTTAAATCGCAGTAGTCTGATTGCACACGCACAAATACTTTCACAACTTGAAAAATTTGATGAAGCTGCTGCCATACTGGCAGGAAACTCCGTTGGCGCTACAGACCAGCAAATTAGTGATTTGTATGATAAAATGAAGTCAAAGCAATCTGTGCCATTTGACTTCATCAAATCCGCACAAGATGGCGTATCCGAGACATTCTTGACATTGGCAAGTGTGTTGAGCGGAGAAGAAGATGAACGGTTTTCTTTGATCTATGCCCGCATGGCCGAGTTTTTAGGCCCAAACAATATTCAGTCACTGCTGTTATTGGCAAATACATTAAGGGGCCAAGAGCAATATGACCTGGCAACGCAGGTATTGGCGAAAGTTCCTACGGATCATCCGATGTATTTGAATGCAGAACTCAGCCGCGCCGACACATTGGTTGATGCGGGAAAACCGCAAGCTGCAATAGCGGTATTGCAACGACTTGCTGCCTCAAGCCCGGATGTTGCACGCGTTCATATGATACTGGGAGATGTCTATAGCGGCGAAAAGCAATTTCGAAAGGCGAATAAAGCCTACACTGTTGCCATTGAATTATTAAAAAAAGAAAATGCGGCGCAATGGTTCTTATATTACGCACGCGGCGTCTCTTATGAGCGATTGGATGAATGGGATAAAGCTGAGGCGGATTTCCGTAAATCTTTGGAATTGTCACCAAATCAGCCATCGACACTGAATTACTTGGGCTATTCTTTGGTTGAAAAGGGCATCAAGCTGGAAGAAGCACAAGAGCTAATCGAGCGCGCAGTAAAAGGACGCCCAAATGATGGCTTTATCACTGATAGTCTAGGTTGGTTGCTATATCGCATCGGTAAATTTGATGAAGCAGTTGCACCGATGGAAAAGGCTGTTGAACTAACACCCAACGATCCAATCATTAACGATCATTTGGGTGATGTTTACTGGAAGGCAAACCGTATCCGCGAGGCGCGCTTCCAATGGCGTCGCGCATTGTCATTCGGGCCTGAAGAAAAAGACGCCGAAAGAATTCGGCGCAAGCTTGAAGTTGGTTTAGATGAGGTTTTAACATCTGAAAAGGCTGCAACTACAAATGCAAATTAACGAGCATGCTCGGGCTAAAGTAAATCTTTGCTTGCATGTGACAGGTCAGCGAAAAGACGGATATCACCTTTTGGACAGTATCGTGGTTTTTGCAGATACAGGCGATCTGATTTCGGTTGTATCAAGTGATGAATTTTCACTGACCATAAAAGGGCCTTTTGCAGATGATCTATCTGCAGGCGCTGATAATCTTGTTTTACAGGCAGCCAAGCAATTTACAAAATACTGCAATGGTGCAGCCATTACTTTAACGAAAAACCTGCCGGTTGCTTCAGGTATTGGTGGTGGATCGGCGGATGCAGCAGCTACAATGCGTGCGATGTCGTGTATGACGGGTGCACCCATTCCATGCGACAACGGATTGTCTTTGGGGGCTGACGTGCCGGTGTGTTTGCAAAGCATTTCGTGCCGCATGGAAGGAGTTGGCGATGTAATTACGCCGCTTGCAGATTTTCCAAATTTCCCTGCCATATTGGTTTGCCCTAAAACGGGTGTTGCGACTGCATCGGTATTTACCGCAATAGATAATAAGCAGAATACACCGATTTCAGACATGCCGGTTACTGATTTAACGCCCCGAAATATAGGTGAATACCTTTGCCGCCAGCGTAATGATCTGGAAAGTCCGTCTGCAAACATAAATAAAGAGATTAGTGCGTGTTTGGACTTGATCAAACAGCAAGGTGCGTTTCTGGCGCGTATGTCAGGTTCCGGTGCGACATGCTTTGGATTGTTTGAAACGATGCACAAAGCCGAAACAGCTGCCCGTACTATAGCAAAATCTCAGCCTGATTGGTGGGTTAAACCCTGCATGCTTGGAAATTAAACAGCTCTGTTAACCACGAAATCGGCCAAATCCCGCATCAAGTCACGAATTTGCGACTGCGGTAAGACATCCAACGAAGTTTTGGCTCTGTTTCCCCAGAAAATAGCTGCATCGCGTGTTTCTTCTAACGCACCATGGTTCTGCAAAAGTTCCATTGCATGTTCAAGATCACCATCATGTTGATCACCGTTGGCAATGGTGCGATCCCAAAAAGCGCGCTCGGCTTTATTGGCTTTCTCAATAGCTTTAATCACCGGTAGTGTTAGTTTGCGTTCTCTGAAATCATCGCCAATATTTTTACCTAAAGTCTGATCCGCACCACCGTAATCCAAAAGGTCATCAACGATTTGAAAACTGATCCCCAATGCGTCACCATATGTATTAAGTGCGCTCACGACATTTTCAGGAGCGGATGCAATCACCCCACCCACTTCGGTTGCGGCAGCAAAAAGCGCGGCTGTTTTCCCGCGTATAACCTGAAAGTATATTTCTTCAGTTGTGTTCGTATCCTGCGCTGCAGTCAGTTGCAGAACCTCACCTTCAGCAATTGTAGCTGACGCGTTGGCTAAAATATCCAAAACACGCAAAGAACCGGTTTCCACCATCAGCTGGAAGGATCGTGAAAACAGATAGTCACCGACAAGAATTGATGATTTATTATCCCATAATAAATTTGCGGTTTTGCGCCCGCGACGCATGTTGCTTTCATCGACAACGTCATCATGTAGCAATGTTGCAGTATGAATAAACTCAACCGTTGCTGCCAAATGCACATGATACGGGCCGCCGTAACCACACATTTTTGCGCTCGCAAGCGTTAGTAGCGGGCGCAAGCGTTTACCGCCGGCCTCGACAAGATGTGCAGTGACTTCCGGAATGCGCGGGGCATGTTTTGATGCCATGCGCTGCGTGATTAACGCATTCACTGCGTTCAAGTCATCCGTTAGCAACGCGCTAAGATTTTCAAAAGTTTTCTTCACATTACATTTCCCTCAGATGTAATTAGCACGCTCGACAAACTTGTCCACAACAAGATAAGAAAACTTATGAAAGAACTATTAAGAACCACAGACCCGACGCTTATTCCTTTTGCTACGGCAATTCTGCGAGCTGAAAATATAGAATGTTTCGACCTTGATGTTCATATGAGCATTCTTGAGGGATCAATTGGCGTAATGCCAAGGCGATTGATGGTTGCTGATCGTGATTATTTTCTTGCGCGATCTATTTTACGTGAAAACGAAGTGGAAGTTTCCGATAAGCCATGAACAAGCAACTTGAAAACACAACCTGTGACGCGTTTTTAGGTGGCGCATTGCATATACTGCAACCGAAAAACGGTTATCGTGCCGCGACCGATCCTGTCTTCTTGGCGGCAAGTATTTCAGCCGGCGCGGGACAATCGGTGTTGGAATTGGGCTGTGGTGTCGGGGTGGCAATGTTATGTCTTGGTCATCGTATCCCCGGTCTGAAGATTACAGGTTTGGAAATTCAACCTGAATATGCTGAGTTAGCAAGACAAAATGCACGTGACAACAAAATAGATGCAGAAATCATAACAGGAAATCTGGAAGAAATGCCTAACAAACTGCGGGATCAGGCATATGACCATGTGATATTCAATCCACCATTTTATGATGCGTTAAAGGTATCAGCGCCTGAAAATGATGGCAAATCGCAAGCGCATGTAATGAATTTAAGCTTCGATAACTGGGTCTTTGCAGGGATGAAAAGGCTAAAACCCAAAGGACGGCTTACGTTTATCCATCGTACGGAAATCTTACCTCAGGCCCTTATTGCGCTGTCTCGAGTTGCAGGTGATATTACCATCAAGCCACTGATATCACGTAAAGATCAACCGGCAAAACGGGTCATCGTAACCTGCAGAAAAGGGACTAAGGGGCCAGCCGTATTGTTGTCGGCGCTTGTGATTCACAAAGACAGTGGACATATGCAAGACATGGGCACCTATTCGGATGCTGCTCAATCTGTGTTGCGCGATGCCTGTGCTTTACCTTTATAGTTTTCAAAATGTGCTGAAGTTTAACATTTATTAAAACGTCTTATGAATATTCTGTCGTGACACGACTCACTTTGTGTGGTCGTATGTTTAAGTGAATTTCAACAAGGAGGTGCTATATGACCCTGGGTTCCCACATTACTGAACTCCAAAAAAAACATGACCAACTTTCCGATCAAGTGGAAAAAATACAAAGTAGACCAAGCGCAGATCCGCTAAAAGTGGTTTCTTTGAAGAAGCAAAAGCTAAAGATCAAAGAACAGATCGCACGTCTCTCATCATAAAATAAGCTAACCGACCTATTAAAATATAATACGTTGCCGTTCTTTGCTTAATTTTTGGCAAAACCGGACTAATCCTTTACGCGAACATGTATTTGTATCGTGTTTTCCGGATTTATACGTAACGCTGTAATGTCGTTTCGTTAACTCGCCACGCAGGCACAGTTTCAGGGCGTCCTGTCAGGTATCCTTGAAGGCAATCAAGGCCCAACTCTTGCAGGAATGACATTTCTTCCTGTGTTTCAACGCATTCAGCAACAGATAACATGTCAAACTGATTGGCAATTGCGACCAAGGCTGCTGTTAAAACCTGATTGTCCGCGTCGCCATTTATATTGCGAATAAACTGGCCATCGATTTTGACAATATCAAAATGAAATTGTTTTAAAAACCGGAATGCCGTGTAGCCAGCGCCAAAATCATCCAAGGCAAAGGAAATACCACGCTTATGCAGGTTGGCCATAAAGACCTTAACTAATTCCGGCATCATCATTGCACTGTCTTCTGTTATTTCCAGAATAAGGCGTTCAGCAATAGTGCCATCCATGGAAAGACCTTTTTCAAGCGTTTCCATCCACCTTGGGTAACCAATGCTAGGGGCTGACATATTGATTGAAAGACGCAACGTAGGGCATTCGGCCAATGCGTTCAGCCCCATTTCCAACGCAAGGCAATCGATGATACGGCCGGTTTCCAGTGTTTCGACGATGGGTATAAAATCTTTTGCGGGTATGATGTCGCGGGTTTCATCCATGACGCGAATAAGACCTTCGTAAAACGCAGGCTTAAGCGGGTTTTTTGCGTGAACGATAGGTTGGTAAGCCAATAGAACGCGTTTATCTGATATTGCACGTGCCACGGTGTCTATAATCGGCTCCGAGCGTTTTTTTATAACATAATCAAGCGGGCTACCCGGCTCTTCAGGATGTTTAGGTGTGTTTATCTTTGGCACTTTAACAGGCTCCAAATGGGTGTGGGTGCGCTAATTATTGTGCACTCTTCCATAATTTAAAGTTAAATGTTCCAATTTTGTTCTAATTTTAGTAAACTATGTAAAATCTATCTATCAAGTTGATAATAAAGGAAACATAATGTGTGAACGGTGTGCTTGGGTCGGAAAAGAACCAATTTATATAAAATACCACGATGAAGAATGGGGTGTTCCAGAGTGGAATCCGCGCGCACTTTGGGAAAAATTGGTATTGGACGGATTCCAGGCAGGGCTTAGTTGGTTGACGATTCTTAAAAAACGAGATGCGTTTCGAGCGGCATTTGCGGAGTTTGATCCGCATATTGTTGCGGAATTTAACGATACAGATATTACACGCCTGCTTGGGGATGCAGGTATTGTGCGGCATCGTGGAAAAATTGAAGCGGCAATCAAAGGTGCAAGGGCTTGGCAGGCTATAGAGGCAGACCAAGGGTTTGACCATTTTCTGTGGAGTTATGTGGACGGCAAGCCATTACAGAATAATTGCAAGACATTCAGCGATGTGCCTGCGTTTACCGACCTGTCTACGCAGGTTTCAAAGGATCTGAAAAAACGCGGATTTAATTTTTGTGGCCCGACGATTGTCTATGCATTTATGCAAGCGGTTGGCATGGTGAATGACCATCAAACAACATGCTTTCGTCATTTGCAGGTACAGCAAAAGTAGCGATAAATCATATTCGCTTCTGCCGCTACTATCGTCGGGCAGTTATAGCGCGATACTTATTCCGGCGGCATCTTTGATCTTACCTGTACGGACCAATTCTGTTGCCGCATTGATATCAGGTGCCAGGTAGCGGTCCTGTTCCAGTGTTGGTACATCTCTTCGCAACATGGCAATTGCACGGTTCAGAGGGTCAGATGTTGCCAGTGGCGCACGTGCTTCGATACCCTGGGCCGCACACATTAATTCAACCCCAAGGATCACTGACAAATTCGCATTCATTCGTGCCAAGCGAAACGCGCCATGGGCTGCCATGCTGACATGATCTTCCTGATTTGCCGATGTGGGTGTAGAGTCTGTGACACATGGGTTTGCCAGATGTTTATTTTCACTCATAAGGGCTGCAGTGGTCACTTCGGCAATCATAAATCCGGAATTCAGACCGGGTTCCGGTGTCAGAAAAGCAGGTAAGTTAAAGCTTAGAACCGGATCAACCATCAAGGCCACACGGCGTTGTGCAATCGCACCTATTTCGGCAATTGTTAATGCCAATTGATCTGCGGCAAATCCGACGGGTTCTGCGTGGAAATTCCCCCCGGACACAATAACGCCCTCATCAACCAGCACCAATGGATTATCAGTTACTGCATTTGCCTCAATCTCTAATGTAGTGGCAGCCATGCGTATTACGTCAACCGCTGCACCCAAAACCTGCGGTTGGCAGCGAATACAATATGGGTCTTGTACGCGTGCGTCGTCGTCTCTGTGGCTTTCGCGGATTACCGAGCCGTTCATAATATTCCGCATTTCAGCGGCAACCTCGATTTGTCCCCGATGACCTCGTAGTGAGTGAATTCCTGGCCTTAAGGGCGCGGTTGATCCCATTATCGCATCGGTTGACATCGCTGCGATAACGATCGAGGTTTGAGCCATTTGCCAGAGATCAAATAATGCACCAAGTGCATTTGCCGTTGAAAACTGTGTCCCGTTGATAAGCGCCAATCCCTCTTTTGCGCTCAAAACCAGAGGCGCCATGCCTGCTTGTTTCAAAGCGTCTCCGCTTGCCATTCGAACACCCTGATAAATCGCTTCACCTTCGCCCAACATGGCGGCCGCCATATGTGCAAGCGGGGCTAAATCACCTGATGCACCAACCGAACCTTGAGATGGAATAACGGGGATTACGCCCGCTGCCAGCATACCTTCGATTTGTGCAATAACATCCCAACGGACACCTGATGCGCCGCGTCCAAGAGACATCAGTTTCAACGTCATCATTAAACGCGTCAACGGTTCGGATAAAGGTTCACCCACTCCACAACAATGGCTAAGGATCAGATTGCGTTGCAACGTTTCTGTATCCCGAGGTTCAATTTTCAAACTTGCAAGTTTTCCAAACCCTGTGTTCACACCATAAACAGGTACATCACCAGCAGCAGCGTCAGCGATCATTTGCGCGGCGCATTCGACCGCTGGTTTCGCATCAACAGTAAGGGCTGCAGGGGTCATACTATTATAGATATCTTCAAGCGTGCTCAAACACACGGCACCTGGGATAAGGGAAATCACTGAACACCTCCTGAAATACGTGATTGAAGGGAATTGAAACCGATACGGTAAGATAACTCTGCCGGGCTCTGAACATCCCAAATGGCAAGATCAGCACGCAGTCCTTTGCGGATTTCGCCGCAATCGGCCAATCCTAGTGCGCTGGCTGCATTGCGGGTTACCCCGACAAGTGCCTCTTCAGGGGTCAGGCCAAGCAAGGTACACGCCATGTTCATTGTTAGCAAAATAGATGCAAGCGGTGACGAACCGGGATTGCAATCTGTGGCAATTGCCATTGGCACGCCGTGTTTGCGAAAGCTGTCAATTGGCGGGGCTTGTGTTTCGTGCAAAGTATAAAAAGCTCCGGGCAATATCACGGCCACAGAACCAGCCTTTGCCAATGCTTGTGCATCGGCATCCGTTGCATATTCCACATGATCGGCCGAGAGCGCATTAAAACGCGCCGCAAGTTGCGTGCCGCCAAGATTAGAAAGTTGTTCTGCATGTAGTTTTACGGGGATACCCAGCTTTTGCGCGACCAAAAATACCCGTTCGATCTGATCTGGTGTAAATGCGATACCTTCGCAGAAACCGTCAACGGCATCTACCAACCCTTGTGCATGGGCGGCTTTCAGTGTCGGGATGCAGATGTCGTCAATATAGGCGTCTGCACGACCCTTGAATTCAGCAGGAACCGCGTGTGCCCCCAGAAAACTGGTTTTAATCGTCACGTTACGTTTTGTCGCCAACGCGCGGGCCGTCCGTAACATTGTCAGCTCTGTATCGTGGTCCAAGCCATAACCTGACTTAACCTCGACACAGGTCACGCCCTCGCTTATCAAAGCGTCAAGCCGCGTTAGTGCTTCCTTAGTCAATGCCTCTAAACCAGCTTTGCGCGTGGCAGTTACGGTTGAGACAATCCCGCCGCCTGCGCGGGCGATATCTTCATAACTGGCACCATTCAGACGCATCTCGAACTCAAGTGCTCTGTTGCCACCGAAAACGATATGTGTGTGACAATCAATCAGCCCGGGCGTTACAAGACGCCCATCGATATCCTGCTCATTCCAACCGGCATATGTAGCCGGTAATGCAGATGCCGGCCCGACCCAGCTTATTTTTCCGTTAGAGACCGCGATCACACCGTCGTTGATCAGTCCATAAGGTTCATAACCGCTTGCCATGGTTGCAATACGGGCATTAATCAACAGATAATCGTGATCGGTTGGCATATATATAATCCACTACTTGATGAATCATATAGTATGCTATTATAATGATTATGTCTATACATAAGGATCTAGCATGCAGTCCATTTTTGCGAATCGCGTCAGAATGCCAAACGGCTGGAAGCATAATGTTCGTGTAAACATAAAAGCGGGTATAATTGCGGATATTACGTCGGATCAATCACCGCAAAATGGTGATATGATTGTCGATACTTTGCTGCCTGCCTTAGGCAATCTGCACTCGCACACATTTCAACGTGCAATGGCTGGAATGACCGAGTTTCGTGCTGCGGGAAAAGACAGCTTTTGGACTTGGCGGACATTGATGTACAAGTTTATCGATCACATGACCCCAGAACAGTATCAAGCAATTGCAGCACTGGTTTTCATGGAGATGCTTGAAGCAGGATATAGTTCCGTAGGAGAATTCCACTATGTACATCACCAACCGGGTGGTGTCCGCTATGATAATGTCACCGAATTATCCGAGCGTATTTTTGCAGCAGCACAGCACACCGGTATCGGCCTGACGCATCTTCCAGTGCTTTATAGTTATGGAGGTGCTGGTTGCGCAGAACTGGGTGGAGGGCAATTGCGGTTCGGCAATACAGTGGATGAGTTCTGCACGATAGTGGATAAACTGCGCAGTTTAGCTGGAAATGATATGCCGTTTGACACCACTGTTGGAATTGCGCCGCATTCCTTACGCGCAACGTCGCCTGATGATCTGGCGCAGGTATTGAACATTCAACATGATGCACCCGTACATATTCATATCGCCGAGCAACCAAAGGAAGTTGCTGATATTAACAACTGGTTGGGTGCGCGACCCGTTGAATGGCTGCTGGATAATGTAGATGTTGACGAAAATTGGTGCCTGATCCACGCAACCCATATGACGGCCACAGAAACACTTGCAATGGCGCAATCAGGAGCGGTTGCAGGGCTTTGCCCGATAACTGAAGCCAATCTTGGCGATGGACCGTTCAACGGGGTTGAATATCTGAAGGCAGATGGCGCTTTCGGGATAGGATCGGACTCCAATGTGCGTATATCGCTGGTGGAAGAGTTGCGCACACTGGAATATTCCCAACGCCTGCGCGATCTGGCACGTAACGTGATTATTCCCAAAGCGGGCTCGGTGGGAGAGGCTTTGTATTTGGGGGCCGCATCTGGCGGGGCTCAAGCGCTTCAGCGCAAGTCTGGTACCATTGAGGTAGGGCAATTGGCCGATCTGGTTGCAATCAACGGGCATGCCCCCGCATTGCTGGCGTTAAACGATGACCAGATACTGGATGGGCTGGTTTTTGCCGCAGCTGATGATGTGATCACCGATGTCTGGTCAGCGGGTAGACATCAGGTGCAGGGCGGTCAACATATCGCCCGCGACGCGATTCTTACGAATTATGGAACGGCAATCCGTGGCCTATTGCCATTACTATAAAGCAATGAAAGGGCATACTAGCTGTCAGTTTCAGTTTCTGACTTCGGCAATAATGCCTTTATCAATGTTAACGCTTCATCCGAGTGCCAGTCAGCATCGCCCTGCATACGTCCAATCTCATTGCCGTCTGCATTCAGGATAAGGGTTGTGGGCAGGCCCAATACGCCATTGGCGCGTGAAAATTTTCGTTTGGGGTCGCGCAATATCGGCAGATTTGTAATATCGGCTTCCTTGAAGAAGCTTTTTATAGCGGGCAAAGAGTTTCGGCCTGTTGCAATTGTTACGACAGCGAATGTGTCACCGCCAAGATCGGCTTGCAGCGCGTCTATGGATGGCATTTCCGCACGGCATGGCGGGCACCATGTTGCCCAGAAGTTCAACAGGACAACTTTGCCTTTATAAGACTTAAGTGTGACTTTATCGCCATTCTCGTCAAGAAATCCTGCAGAGGACATTTCCCGGGGTTCGGCATGGATCAGCAATTTGTTCATATCGCCTGCACGCAATTCTGAAATCTTTGACAAATTTACGGGCTCGGCAAACACAGGATTTGCGCCTAGCGTGATGGCAGCGTATAGCATGGCGAACAGAAACTTAGCGGTCATATTAGGCCCTTTAGATTACGGTTATACTTATGTCGAACAAAAAACAGTCGAATGCAATGTGGGGCGGGCGATTTGCCAGTGGCCCGGACGCGATTATGGAGGCGATCAATGCCTCGATCGATTTCGATCAGCGCATGGCGCGTCAGGATATCGAAGGATCGCGCGCACATGCAGCGATGTTAGCCCAACAGGGTATCATCACTGTTAGCGATGCGGATGCCATTCGGGAAGGGCTACTCACGATATTGTCAGAAATTGACGCAGGGACGTTTGAATTCTCAAAAGCGCTGGAAGACATTCATATGAATGTTGAGGCGCGTCTGAAGGATTTGATTGGTGAACCCGCAGGGCGCTTGCACACAGGCCGGTCGCGCAATGATCAGGTGGCACTGGATTTTAAGCTTTGGGTGCGTGATCAGTATGATGCCTCGATTTCAGGGCTGGAAGCATTGATGAAAGCACTTTTGGTACAGGCCAAAGCTGGTGCCGATGTGGTAATGCCGGGGTTTACACATTTGCAAGTGGCCCAACCGGTAACGTGGGGCCATCACATGATGGCCTATGTGGAAATGTTTGCACGCGACCGTTCGCGGATGCAAGACGCACGGGTTAGGATGAACGAAAGCCCGCTTGGGGCCGCGGCTCTGGCCGGCACCGGTTTTCCGATTGATCGTGATATGACGGCAGCGGCATTGGGGTTTGATAGGCCATCAGCAAATTCGCTGGATGCCGTATCGGATCGTGATTTTGCACTGGAATTTCTGGCAGCATCTTCAATTTGCGCGACACATCTTAGCCGCTTCGCCGAAGAACTGGTAATCTGGTCGTCGGCGCAGTTTCGTTTTGTGACACTGTCTGATCGATTTTCAACCGGTTCATCTATTATGCCACAAAAGAAAAATCCCGATGCCGCGGAATTGATCCGTGCCAAGGTCGGGCGGATCAATGGGTCATTGGTGGCATTACTGACCATTATGAAGGGTTTGCCTCTGGCCTATTCCAAGGACATGCAGGAAGACAAGGAACAGGTCTTTGATGCCGCTGACAGCTTGATGCTGGCACTCGCGGCGATGACCGGCATGGTGGGCGATATGCAACCCAATAAGGACACATTGGAAGTGGCTGCTGCCACAGGGTTTTCCACCGCCACCGATTTGGCCGACTGGCTGGTACGTGAATTGGGTATGCCGTTTCGCGATGCACATCATGTGACCGGCGCTTTGGTGAAAATGGCCGAAGACGGCGGTGTTGACCTACCAGATTTGACACTTGATCAGATGCAGTCGGTTTGTGCAGACATAACAGACACTGTGTTTAACGTGCTTGGGGTGCATAATTCGGTTGCGTCACGTATGAGTTATGGCGGGACAGCACCTAAACGGGTGCGCGAACAGACGGCGCGTTGGAGTAAGGAATTGAAATAAATCAAGGTGATATGTCTGCAAAACTTTGCTTTCGGGATGCACATCTGACAGGATGATAATGCGTAACTCAAAGAGTCGAAAGGAAATAGCTATGCGATATGTTTTCTTGATTTTGTTTTTAATAGCGGGCGGAATAAGCTTGCAAGGATGCGCGGCTGCCCCCCGTGAAGGTGGTGGATATGATAATGATTTCGGCGGTGGGGCTGACTGAAGGGTGACTGTTTTATGCGTAAACTATCTTATTTGATTTGTATTCTATCCTCATTGGGATTGGCATCGGCATGCGGTGTAAAAGGTGATCCGTTGCCGCGTGTAGCGACCGGGTCATAGGGTATGGATCATTTTATCTACAAAAACGGCGTGTTGCACGCCGAGGATGTGCCTGTCACTGAAATAGCAGCAAGCGTTGGCACACCATTTTATGCCTATTCACAAGCCACGCTTGAGCGGCATTTTCGGGTGTTCGATGAAGCTTTGGAAGGTATGGATCATCTTGTCTGTTATGCAGTCAAGGCTAACTCCAATGTGGCGGTCCTTAAAATTCTTGGCGATTTGGGCGCGGGCATGGATGTGGTCTCGGTCGGTGAATATCTACGTGCAAAGGCAGCAGGTGTTCCAGGAGACAGGATTGTGTTTTCGGGCATCGGCAAAACCCGTGATGAAATGCGCATGGTGCTTCAGGGTGGCATTCGGCAATTCAATGTAGAAAGTGAGCCAGAGTTGGCAGTCCTGAATGCGGTTGCCTGTGAACTGGGCGTGGTGGCCCCGATCACACTGCGCGTAAATCCTGATGTGGATGCCAAGACACATGCAAAAATTGCAACGGGAAAATCGGATAACAAGTTTGGTATCCCAATCGCACAATCGCGCCGTGTTTATGCCGCTGCAGGCGCAATGGACGGTGTCGACGTGATCGGTGTTGACGTGCATATCGGTAGCCAGCTGACTGATTTGGCACCATTTCGCGCAGCATTCGAAAAAGTGCGTGAATTGGCTGAACAGTTGCGCGAAGACGGCCACAATATCCGCCGTCTGGATTTGGGCGGCGGTTTGGGCATTCCTTATGCGCGGTCTAATGAAGCCCCGCCTTTGCCGATGGATTACGGACAAGTCATCCGTGAAACCGTGGGCGATATGGGCCTTGAAATAGAGATTGAGCCGGGCCGTCTGGTTGCTGGCAACGCAGGCATTATGGTGACATCCGTGATTTACAACAAAGCGGGTGAGGGGCGTGACTTTCTGATTGTCGATGCCGCAATGAACGATTTGATAAGACCTGCGATGTATGAAGCGCATCATGATATTATCCCCGTAATAGAACCTGAAGTTGGCGGTGAAT
>Ga0209344_10001008_pt1 | contig 40963 bp, 40 predicted proteins | sample Cruoilmetagenom6_FD_187293 | JGI IMG/M metagenome (GOLD analysis project Ga0209344, IMG submission 187293) | Oil polluted marine microbial communities from Coal Oil Point, Santa Barbara, California, USA - Santa Barbara Oil Seep Sample 6 (SPAdes)... | ecosystem: Environmental > Aquatic > Marine... | reverse complement strand
ATATCTCGATCCGCGTTTCAAGCAAACGACTAACGGATGCAGCCAATCGCCCCGCCAGAAGAAAGAGTAAAGACTCGCAGGCGCGATGCTGAAAGACGACAGCGTGCGGTCCCGGGTCAGAGCCGCCGCCCCCGAAAGCCCGGACAATACGAAATGACATCCGCAGCCACCATCCATCCCCCCGGAGCAACGCCAGCAGATCAATCTGCCCGCTCGAAGCGCTCGCGCAGTTCCCTTTTCAAGGTCTTGCCGGAGGGATTCTTCGGCAGCACGTCGAGGATCTCAATACGCTTCGGCACCTTGTAGCCGCCGAGATGCTCGCGACAATAGGCCATCATCTCCGCAACGGTTATCGTCTGCCCGGACTTGGGCACTACCGCAGCCAACAACGCCTCGCCCCAAAGTGGATCGGAAACCCCAAGCACGGCAACCTCACTGACCGCGGGATGATGGCTGATCACATCTTCAATCTCGCGAGGGTAGATGTTTGCGCCACCACTGATGACCATATCTTTCTTGCGATCGACCACATAAATGAAACCCTCTTCATCACAGCGACCGAGATCGCCGGTATGCAGCCAACCGTCGATAATAGTTTCCGCCGTCGCCTCAGGCATCTGCCAATATCCAGCCATCACGTTACCTCCACGAGCGATGATCTCACCAACCTCCTCCGGCGGAGCAACTTTGCCATTTGAATCAATGACGCGGAGCTCGATACCCTCGAGTCCCTTACCGATAGAGCCGACCGCTCGCTCCTGATCTTCCGCCCGTAACATCGAGCAATGCGATGTCGATTCAGTCAGCCCATAGGAATGATACAGCCGGGGTCCAAACATTCGCAAAGCCTGTTCCAAACGAGCGCCGGTGATCGCCGCGGCGCCATAGGATATCCGAATGAGGGAGGAGAGATCGAAGGATCCGAAGTCCGGCAAGTCCATCATTTGGTAAAGCATCGTGGGAACTGAGAAAAAATTTGTAACTTTCTCGGTCTCAATCAATTGGAGTGACTTGCGGGCGTCGAAATGCGGCTCGAGTATGGACGCCCCGCCATAGGTCAGGTGCATCAGGCTCCAAGATTGGGCTGCATGATACATTGGACTCATCTGGAGGTTGACGCTTTCGCTGTTCGGCTGAAACACCGTTGCCACATTCTCGGTATCGCTGATATAGTTACCGTGACTAAGCGCAACGCCCTTGGGCTTGGAAGTCGTACCGCTGGTATAGAGCAAAGCCGCGACAGAGGACAGGTCAACCGCCTCGGGTTGCGGCATGGAGCTGGGGACGTCGGACCATTCCGCGAAATTTGCGCATCCCGGTAATTCTCCATCCGTGACGACAACCTGTTCCAGTGACGCCACGTCACTGCGGAGGCGATCCACAGAGGCGCTGAACTTGGCAGCAGCAATCAAGACCTTTGGTTGTGCATCCTGCAATAGCACACTGTGCTCTGAAGGATGCAGGCGCCAGTTGAGCGGCGTGAAAATCGCGCCGCTGCCCGTGACCGCGTAATAACATTCCAGGAATTCGGGTACGTTCTCCATAAGAACGGCGACACGGTCGCCGGGCCGTACGCCTGAATCATGCAAGGCGCGCCCAACCGATGCGACACGGTCCCGGAAGGCCGCATGCGTGATTCGCCGATCGCCAGCGATGATCGCCAGCCTATTATCTACGATGTGCGGATTATTGAAGATCACATCGCGCAATGTCTTGAATGTCACTGGATATACCTCCCGCTTCTCTCGTTCCCCAGATTACTAAGTTCGGCCGTACTGCTTTAGCGTCTCGCGAGCGATGATGATCTTCTGGATTTCGGTCGTTCCCGCGCCTATTTCATGATGCTTCGCGTCTCGGTAGTACCGCGCGACGGGGTACTCCTCCATATATCCATTGCCACCATAAATCTGGAGGGCGTCGGACGAGGCCTGCACCCCGATCTTCGACGAATAGAGCTTCAGTATTGCCGCTTCGCGCGTAACGACCTCGTCGCGCTCGACCGCTCGCATCAACCGGTAGAGCATCGTTCGGGATAGCTCAATCCCTACAGCCATTTCGGCGATCTTCTCCTGGATGAGTTGATATTGGGCAATGCGCTTGCCGAACACGACACGCTCCTGGGCATATTTCGCGGCGGCATCCAGACACGCCTGGGCGATCCCGATATTGGATGCACCCTCAAGCACCCGCTCGACGTCGAGCGATTCCATCAGATGATAGAACCCCCGGTTCACTTCGCCGAGGACGTTCTCGGCAGGGACCCTGACGTTATCGATGAAGACCTCGCCGGTTGGTGAGCTTTTCATACCGAGTTTGTCGAACGGCTTGCTTGTCGTCAGCCCGGCAACACCCCGCTCAAGAATAAACCAAGTTCCGCCGTTAATTTCACGATCATTGCCCTCGGTACGAGCAATCACCAGAATGAAGTCCGCCACTGGAGCATTGGTGATGAAGGTTTTGTGGCCGTTGACAATGTAATCGTCGCCATCCCGCCTCGCCTGGCTACGCGCGCTCAGTGCGTCCGACCCGCCCTTCGGTTCAGTAATCGCCATGGAACCGATCTTTTCGCCGCGCAGAACCGGCACGAGAAACTTCTGTTTTTGCTCTTCGGTCCCGTGACGCGCCACGGCTCTCGCGAACAGCACGATATCCGCGAAAATCGAGATATCAAGTCCTGCATTGATGCGGGCCATCTCCTCGCTCACGATCGCCCGGCTAGTGATGGTGAAGCCACCGCCGCCATATTCTTCCGGGAAAAAGGTTCCCAGCAATCCGAGTTGGCCCATCTCGCGCAACAGGTCCATTGGCAGCGTGCCGGTCGCTTCCATCTCGGGCGTCGCAGCCGCCACTTCATTTTCCATAAAACGCCGCGCCATCCTCTGAAGCACGATTTCATCGTCGGTTAAGAAACTTGTCGCTCCGAGGGAATGCACCAGCAGTCTCCGATCATGGCTGTGTTGAATTTTAGGAAATCGCGAAGAGGCTACGCAGCCGTTCCACGTCATTTTCTTCCATCCGGGTACCGAAACCGACCCGGCTGTATTCGGGAATAGCGAGCTTCTGCGTCAGGTCTGCCCGCAACTCTGCGCTCTTGAGCCCGATACTCAAGCAGTCAAATATTGGCACAGCGTCGGCGCGAAGCCGCGAAAGACCTACGGTCGAAGCGATCACGCTGAGACCAGCGCTGCCGATCACGATGGCGTTGGCGCCATCATCAACCAATCGAGCCGCGACACGCTCGATTTCGTCGGCTACCCCTTCGGGATTCAGAAAACCGCTGGTGAATGCTTCCTTGGACGGAATAGCGATACGTCCGATCCCGGACAGCCGATCACGCAATCCGGCTCCACCAACCATCATGTCGCAATATTCGGCCCAAGAGCGATCCTCAACAGTCACGATACCAATCTTGTGGCCATAGGTGCATGCAAGATGCAGTGAGGCTTCCATTGGTCCGATTATCGGGATACCGGCGATGCTTCGCGCTTCCGCGACGCCCGGATCGCCCGAACACGCCACCATCGCCGCATCGAAACCCTCTCTATCAGCCTCAATGAAGCGCTCGACGACATCGACCCTGTTAAGTAGGGTCGGATAGGCGAAAACCGTGTCCGTCGCCCGCTTCAGATGCCCGACAAAGCGATGGACGAGCTCGGTGTCATCACGCTTAATCTGGTTGAAGTTCCGATCGATCAACTCCGCATACGGCCCCGACACCTCTTCGCAGTTGACGTGAACCACACAAATTTTCATTCTCGGCAATCCTTCCTTGTTCAATCGCTATCATGTGCCCCGGTAAATGGGCTTTCGTTTTTCGAGGAAAGCGGATACCCCCTCCGCAACGTCATCTGAACGGAACAGCGCGCCGAAAAGGCCTGCTTCCAGCCTGAGCGCATCGGCCAGCGCCATCTGCGTACCCAGATTGACAGAGCGCTTCGCAGCGGCGACAGCGAGCGGCGCGTTGGCATTTATCCGCTCTGCAAGCTTAAGCGCGGCATCCAGAACGGCTCCAGCGGGCACCACCTCGTCAACGAGCCCGATCGCCTGCGCCCTGACGGCATCGATACGTTCGCCGCTGAACAACAAGCGCTTGGCGACGCCAGTACTGACAAGACGCGGTAGATACTGGGTTCCACCGGCACCCGGAATGATTCCGAGCGTGACCTCGGGCAAGCCGAACACGGCCCGCTCATCGGCAATGCGAATGTCGCAGGCCATCATGAGTTCGCAGCCGCCGCCAAGAGCAGCACCATTTACGGCCGCAATGACCGGAACGGACAAATCTTGTAGCGCGTTCTGCATGTCCTGAATTCCGAGCGCATAAATTTCTGCGGTGGAGATGCCGAGCGTCCGGAAATGAGCAATATCGCCGCCGGCGACGAAACATTTTCCTTCCCCGGTCACCACCAGCGAACGCACTGACGGGTCGCCGGCCACCGCGGTCCTGACGGCATCGTGAATTTCCGCCGCCACCGCCGGATGAAGCGCATTGACGGGCGGATTGGCGATCGTGATCACCACAGTTGCGTCCCGTCGCTCCACCCTTGTCCAATTGCCGCTCAACCCGGTCTCCAAATTCCAAATTGTGATTAATAAAACGAACGATTGTTATTTTCTTGATTTCCCTTTCGCTGTCAAGCACATTCGCACCTGTTGTTGCTCGATAATCGAAGCAACGCTTTGCAAAACGATCCATTACGCCGGAGGCAGAACATGGAAAACACAGTAAAAATCGCACTCGTCACCGGAGGGGCTGGAGGTATCGGCACGGCGACCTGCCGCAAGCTGGCTCGGGACGGCAATCACGTCATTGTCGCCGATCTTGACCCCGCAGCCGCTGAACGGACGGCCAAGACCCTCGCCGAAGAAGGCCTTTCAGCCGAGGGTGCCAAACTTGACGTAACAGACCGCGCAGCATGCGAAGACTTGATCGCAGCCACCCAAAGCCGCCTGGGCTCCTTGGACATACTGGTCAACATGGCCGGTGTCGTACGCAACGACCTGCTTATGAAGGTGAAGGACGACGACTTCAGCCTGACAATTGCCTCGCACGTCGGCGGCACGCTCAACTGCATGCGCAGCGCCATTCCGGGAATGCGCGACCGCAATTATGGCCGCATCGTTAACATGAGTTCCGTCGCGGCCCTCGGTTCCGTCGGTGGCACAGTCTACGGTGCCGCCAAAGCCGCGATCGAGACTATGTCGAGGTCGGCAGCGCTCGAAACCGCCAACCGGGGGATTACCGTGAACTGCATAGCCCCCGGCCTGATCGATGCCGGCATGTTCCGGACCGTCCAGCAGGAATTCCAGGACGAGGGCATTGCCCGCACACCAATGAAGCGACCGGGTGCTCCAGACGAGATCGCGGCCTGCATCGCGTTTTTCGCGTCTCCGACCGCAAGCTTCGTGACCGGCCAGACCCTGTTTGCATGCGGAGGGCTCAGCGTCGGATTCTGAGCGGCTCCGAGGTCAAGCGCAAACGCCGGTCAGTATCTCAACCGAATTCGCGGTAGAGTTCTCGTCCAATCAGCATGCGCCTGACCTCGGCCGTACCACCGCCGATCTCAAACAGCTTTGCATCACGTACCAGTCGCTGGGCACTGTACTCGTTGCTGTATCCGTTGGCGCCGAGAGCCTGCATGGCTTGCAGCGCGACTTGCGTCGCATTTTCGGCAACGAACAAGAATACCGAAGCGGCGTCCTTGCGCGTTAGCCGACCCCTGTCTGCCGCCGAGGCCGCAGCTTGAACATAGGCCCGTCCGGCGTTCAGCGGGGTATAAATGTCAGCCATCTTACCCTGCATCAACTGGAATTCGCCAATCGGCTGTCCGAACTGCTTGCGCTCACGCACATAGGGAAGGACAAGATCCATCGCCGCTTGCATTATACCGACGCATTGCGCCCCTGCGATGACGCGCTCGTAGTCGAGCCCTCCCATCAGGACACTGACGCCGCCATTGACTTCGCCGATAACATTCTCCTCCGGAACTTCGCAATTCTCGAAAACCAGCTCCGCCGAGCCCGAGGCCCGCATGCCGAAAAGATCGAGCTTGCGGCCTACCCTCATGCCCCCGAAAGACTTCTCGACCAGAAAAGCGGTGATCCCTCGTTTTCCCGCCGACGGATCCGTTTTGGCATAGACCATCACGAAATTTGCGTTCGCCGAATTGGTGATCCAGAGCTTACTGCCATTCAGCACCCAGCGATCGCCCTTCTTCGTTGCCGTCGTCCGCATCCCGACAAGGTCCGACCCCGCATCAGCCTCGGTCATCGCTATTGATGCAATTGACTCTCCGGACAGCAGCTTCGGGTAGTAGCGCCGACGCTGGTCGTCGGTGCCGTTTTTTCGCAGTTGATCCATAACCAGGCTGGAATGTACGCCGTAAGACATCGCAGCCGCCGCACTAATTCGCGCCATCTCTTCCAGAATCACGGTGTGGGCGCCGTATCCCAACCCAAGACCGCCATCGGCTTCTGGCACCATGACGCCCATGAATCCCATCTCGCCAAGTTTGGGCCAGAGATACTCGTGAAAGCGGTCAGACCGATCATATTCATCAACTTGCGGCGCCAGTTCAGCCAGAGCGAAACTCCGTACGGCCTCTCGCAGAGCGGTGGTTTCTTCGCTTTCATTCAGGTCAAGCATAATGGTCATCGGCTACCCCGAGTTGGTGCTAGTTGTGTAGGATTTATTGGCAAAAGTCTGCAAATAGGACTTTGCGTCGACGGGAGCGGTTCACGGCAGGATTGAAATTGTCGATCCAGCAGAACGCCTGAATCCAGTCGTCAACAGTTCAGGTGGTACCGGAAATCTGTTCGGTTTCCGGTACCGTCCTTGTCACAGTCCGAAGGCGTTTTCATCAACCTTATCATAGACTTCGCTTTTCAGAAGCTCGACGAGCGCCGCCTCATCCGTGCGATCTACATTCGCCAGCAGACCTTCCCATCGCTTATAGCTGTCCATGAACGCACCAATCAGAGACTGCGCTGTCGCGGCGGAGACTCCGCGTCCCGCCTCCGATTCGACAGCAAGGTCGGCAATGTAGGTGGATTTGAATTGGGCGAATGCCTTCGTCAGACTCTCGCCCGGCTCCACCTTCGCCAGATCGCGTTCCCAAGAACCTTCAAATGCGGTCGTTTCCTGCCCTTCGTAGTCAAGCTGGCAACGCACCATCGCCTCGGCCATCTGGTCGAGGAGAAGACGGCGCTGCGCCGGCGTAAGGGATCGCCAGCTACTCTGGTTGTACGCCCACGCGGCACCCGATGTGTGCGTACCCATCGGCATAATGGTGACTGTCTTGGCGACTTCCCACAGCTTATAGCCTGTGCTGAGATTTGTGGCGTCTGTCATGACACAATCGATCGAGCCGCGGTCAAGGCCCGTATAGACTTCTGTGATCGGCACGCTGACCGGCACAGCCTCGACAGCTTTCATGAATTCGACATGACTTCCGGCCGCGGTGCGCACCTTCAAGCCCTTGAGATCCGCGACATCATGCACCGTGGGAACACAAGCGAAATAGTAAGGTGGGGTGCTGTAGGCGCCGCCGAAGACGACACCATTGCCGTTCCACTCGCCCTGAAGCGTTGCATCATTGAAATTCAACTCCGCCAGAGCGAAGGCAGCCGCCATCGCGTCGGAAACGATGAGGGAAGCGTCGTTTAGAATATTGCTAAACGGCAGGTCAGCCGGAGTATAGGCTCCGATGACGCTGCCGACATCGGCCACGCTGTCGCTCACACCCGCGAGGGTTCCATTGGCAGGCAAAAGCGAACCACCGATATAGAGATCGAACGCCAAGTCTCCACTGCTGGCTTCCTCCACCGATTTTGTAAAATTCGTGAAGTTGTTCACCGTCAGTATGTGCGTCGGGCTGGCCCACATGCTGGCCGTTAGGCGGGTTTCGGCCGTGGCAACGGCTGTACTCATGAGAAAGCTCAGTACAATTGCGGATTTCAACCTAGACTTCATTACTTTTACTCCTCCATTTGAAATTGATCATTGCAAAATCCCGGGCAACCAGAGGCTGATTGCCGGAAAGGCGATTAGCAGCGCGAGCGTGAGAAGATCGACGGCTATGAACCAGAACGAACCCCTGAACATTACCGACAATGGAATGCGGTCACCGAGCGAGCTCTTCATGACGAAAACATTCATGCCGAGCGGCGGGCTGATTAGACCGATCTCGAGCAGCTTGATCATAATGATGCCAAACCAGATCAGATTGATATCGAGCGCTTGAAGCATCGGCAGCACGACCGGAATGGTCAGCAGGATCAACGAGATACTCTCTATAAACATCCCCAATATCAGGAAGGATATCCCGATCATGATGATCAGCGAGATCGGACTTGCGGTGTATTCCATCAGGACCGAGGAGAGGAAAACCGGCAAACCCGACAAGGCCATGAATGTCGAAAGCATCGAAGCGCCAATCGCGATGATGAATATCGTTGCGGTTCCGACAGCCGTATCGATCGTCGCCCGGACGAAAACTTCCCGGGTCATCTTTCCGCGCACCAGTGCAATCAAGATCGCGACAAACGCACCCACAGCCCCGGCTTCCGTCGGCGTAAAAAGCCCGAAGCTGATGCCCCCCAGAACCGAGACGATCAATGCGGGCAGCGGCCAGACATCACGGAAAGTGCTCCATTTTTCAGCCCAGCTATATTCCTCTACCGAACGCGGTGCCAAGTCGGGTTTAGCCCAGCTGCGCAAGGTGATCATCGCGATATACATGGCAGCCGAGAGGATCCCCGGAAAGACACCGGCGACAAATAGCGCGCTGATCGAGGCATCGGTGAAAATCCCGTAGAGGATCATCAGGATGGAAGGCGGAATCAATGACCCAAGCGTGCCTGCCGCCGCGACGGAGCCACAGGCCAATCCCGGCTGGTAGCGCGCCTTCAACATCTCTGGAACGGCGATCCGGGAAAAGGCCGCCGCTGTCGCCACGCTGGAGCCTGACGCGGATGCGAAAAGCGCCGACGCTATGACCGTCGACGAAGCGAGACCGCCAGGCACGCGTCCGAAAAACATGCGCATGGCGGAGAATAGACCGGATGTCAGTCCCGCCTGGCTCGCCACGTATCCCATTAGCAGGAAGGTTGGAATAGCGGACAGATTCCAGTCGGTAATGAAGTTGAAGGGAACGATGGTCAGGATGCTCCACGCCGCGCTAAAGCTAGTCAGAGCGCAGATGCCGCCAAACGAGACCAACGCCAGCGCAACGCCAATCGGCGTACGAATGATGATTAGAAAAAGCGCAACAGCAATGCCGATTAGACCAATTTCGATACGATCAGTCATACGAGACCACCCTCGCTCTCTTCGTTCGCCGACTCCTGTTCATCGACAAGAACCGGCCGCTCTAGAAGCGTTTCTGAAATTAGGCGGACAATGAGTATCAACGTCACCAGCCCGAAGCTGAGCGGCAATGCGAAGCGCGACGGCCAGATAGCTACCTGGTAGTAGCCCTGCACCATTTCACCCTTGGCATATGCTTTCAGCGCATGACCGGCGCTGGCAAATGTCATGAGCCCGAAGAAGATGATCGAGGTGATTTCCACCAGGGCACGCATCACCCGTTGAGCCTTGGCCGGCGCGAAGTTGTAAAAAATGTCTACGACGATGTTCTGTTGCTTCAGCTCAACAAATGGGAGCGGAAGAAACACCACTGCGACCATGTAATAAAAGGCAACGACTTCTGTCGTTGCTGGTGCCGGCGACGAGAGCAACTGGCGGCCAATTACATCCGCCACGACATGCAACATCATCAGGCCAAGCACCGCCGCCGAAACATACTCAAGTAGGCGCGACCCCTTTTTGATGAAATAGATCAAGTACTCCTCCGTTCAGTTAGAGAGGCAATCCGGACCATTTCGACACGGTGCAGCGCCCTTGTCTGTTTCGTAGGCCAGCTACGCACTTCAGCGTTTTTGATCACCACTTCTTCCTCCCGCCGCGTCACCGCAGCCACAAACACCGGCAAAACATGCCCTCCATCCAAATTATAATAACATACGTTCGTTTTTTAACAAGATGCAACTTTGCACGACAAATACCGTCACGCTTCCGGCGAATACGCCGAAAGGCACCTACTTGAAGATGTTTGATAACAGGCTGGAAACGCGACGGTTCAGTGAGGTATCCGCGGCGAACGAAAACGGGAACCAAGTCTTGGCGAAAGGCTTGCTAGGCTTTCAACTGCAACATATTTCCAATAAGTTCTTCGTAGTTATTTGCGAGTTGCTCGACGCTCATGGGACCATTAGAGCGATACCATGCTGAAATGTTGGTGAGCATATTAAGGATCGCCACAACCGTCACCTCCCGGCTGGAGACGGTGAAGTCACCCGATGCGCATCCCTTTCCGACGATATCACCAAGTATGATCTCGAAACGCTTGCGTAACAACCTCACCTCGTCGTAGCCCGCCTTCGGGAGGCTTTTGAATTCTCGATGCGAGACGTAGGCTTCTTTACGGCGCTCGCAGTGCCACCTGACCATCGTGCGAACGTAAATGCGAAGTCGATCGACCGGATTACTTGAATCTTCAAGAGCACTATCGATGATCTCAAGAAGTTCGGACATGATGTCGCAGATCACCTCGTGAAGGAATTCGTCCTTGCTCGAAAAGTAATTGTAGAGCGATCCAGCTTGAATACCGGACTCCTCGGCGAGTTTGCGCAAATTCATACGTTCGAACCCGGTCTGGCACATCAGGTCGATACCCTTGGACCGTATCTTCGGCCAAGTCTTTTCGCGTCTGGATCCAACGGTCCTCAACAGACACTCCTGTGGTTGCGGCGCGCTGATACGCCTTTGCATGTTGCCAGGTGGACGGGCTAAACCGCCCGCAACATCCCATCTTGCCACCAGCTCCAAGTCAACTGCGATGGCGTTAGCGCAGGTCTAAACCAAACCATTGAGTTTCGGCAACCGTCTGGAACACCGTCCAACCAATTAGACGTGCAGACCGCCATCGACGACCAGAGTCTGGCCGGTGATGTAACTAGCCCGGTCAGAGGCAAGGAACGCGACCGCCTCGGCGACCTCCGTCGCCTCTCCGAATCGGCGGAGTGGCACGCGCTTGCGTTGCGTCTCCCACACAGCAGGATCGTGAATTTCGGCCTGCATCTTAGACCCCAAGCCGGCGTTAAGGATTCCCGGGGCAACGCAATTAGCACGAATCCCGTATCGCCCTTCCTCTTTCGCGACCGCCCGCGTCATCATTTCCACCCCGGCTTTGGGTACTGCGGAAAGAGCATCTCCGGACATATAGAGATGCGTGGCAAACGTGCCGATCGACACAATGCTCGCCTTCTCGCTGGCCCGCAATGCCGGTAACGCTGCACTAACGAGATGAATAAAACCGAGTGTTTCCACACTCACCACCTGATCCCACTGTTCTGCACTGGTGTCGAAGATAAATGGCTGATCGATATTAGCGCCGGATGCATAGATCAGCGTGGAAAGTCCGGAAAATTGCCCAGTCGCCTCTGCCATGCACCGTTGGATGGAAGCCCTGTCGCTCAGGTCCATCTGACCGAGATGCACCTCCGCGGTGCCGCCAAGCTTTTCACACAGGGACTGCGCGGCCGCCTTTGAAGAGCGATAGGTTATAAATAGGCGATACCCGTCTTCCACAAGCCTTTCGCAAATCGCAGAACCGAGTGCGCCTGAACCGCCCACAACGAGAGCTGTCGGCTTCGCCGTGGCGGCCACCAGGTCACTATTACTCATCAACGTTCTCTAACTCTTAGTTCGTGTTCACTAAATATCATTTCGACAACGCGCCAAATAGATAACAAACGATTGTTATTTTCAAGAGTTATTGTGACTACCCGCGCGCTTGGCAAAGCGGGGCGCGCGAGTCCGAGCCGGCATCGCCGCGATCCAACGCAGAACCAAGGGGTCGAAGATCGACGGCAGGACCCACCATGACGACCTGACCGGCGACGATGTTCGCATAACCGAGCAAACCATTTATTGCTGGCTCAAACGGCCGCAGAAGGAGACCGAATGTCGCCGCTATGCAGTTTTTGATCTTCCGGTCAGCAACGCATTTCTTCAGGTCACATACCCATAAATGAATAGATGGAGTGATTGCCGCCCTATCCAATCGACATCTTTTGATGGAGGATGTCGGTCGGCAGCTTGTTGCCGATGGCGCAGTGCGAGCCGACATTGTTGTAGTCCTTGCGCCATTTCTCGATCTGCCGAGGAGTTGGAGCTTTCGTCAAACCCCGAGCGATTCAGGTCTCGGATTTGTCTTGAGTGTCGTCGAAAACAAGGGGCGCACGACTGAGATAATTCGCTGCATCGGCAGCTTTGCGCGCCAGCGCGAGAAACGTCTTGCGCTCTTCTTCTGTCAATCCGAGAAGAATTTCATTCTGAAGCATCCTTACAGTCGGAATGATAGCGGCAATTACATCTCTTCCAGCGTCAGTAAGATGTATCTCCCTTTGGCGTCGATCACGTTTGCTCACCTGCCGCTTTACATAGCCCTTTGCTTCCAGACGATCGAGTACACCTGTAATCGTGGCTCGATCATATGCGATCAAACCTGCCAGTCTGGCCTGATCGATACCAGGCCTCGCACTGATCGCGCTCAGGGCAGCAAATTGCACAGAAGTTAAGTCCAATCCGTGTTCATGCATCCGGATATAGAAGACGGAACCTGTAATCTGGTTCAACCTGCGGATCAAATGCCCCGCCATATTGTATATTTCCAGTTTCACCGGATAGCACCTCTATCTGTTTTCGAGAGGAAAAGCCAACGCAGCGGAAAGATGTGCGTTGGCAAATACAAGACTTGTAATCTTACGCCGATGAAGCTGGAGTTGTCATTACTTTACAGCATCCGTCTTCACCCGATATTTATTAGTAACTCGAACGACCACCGGATGCATCGAATGCTGCCCCGGTAGCAAACCCACATTCCTCGGATGCGATCCAGAGAATTTGTGCGGCTACTTCCTCCACCTCCCCCGATCGACCGAGCGGAATGCGCGCCTGTGTCTCTACAATCGCGTGGTCAGACATTTCTTTGAGCAGCTGCGTCCTGACCAGTCCCGGAGTAATGCAATTCACCAGGATACCAGTTCTCGCGAGTTCCAGCCCCAGTGCTTTCGTCATCGCAATGACAGCCCCCTTACTTGCCGAATAGGCCGTCATGTTGGGGTTGCCTTGCTTGCCAGCGACTGAAGCGATGTTCACAATGCGGCCATACCCACCCTGTGTCATTGTCGGGATGAGCGCGCGGCTGCACAGAAAGGTGCTGTCCAGATTAATCCGAAAGATCCGGAGCCATTCGTCGTATGTAAATTCCGCCGTTGGCTTTGTCGGACCCGTAACACCGGCACCGTTCACAAGGATATCGACCCGCCCAAAGGACGCAAGGGTGTTGCGCGCCGCACGATTCACCTGAGCCTCGTCACTAACATCTGTCTGTTCAAACTTGTGCTCAGAAGCCCCCGTAGCAAACTGTCCGTCGGACGGCTCCGGTTCAAGCACATCCCATATACAGACACTGGCTCCAGACGCCCGCAGCCGATCAGCAACCGCACGCCCTATTCCCCGCGAACCACCCGTCACGACGGCAACTCGACCCTTGAAATCAAAATGTATCATAAAATTACTCCAGACAACGAAAGGAAGCGACCACCATCGGCCGCTCCCCCACGTTTGGTTAGAGTTTGCAAGCCGCGTTCGGCTCTGGCATCGCAAGGTGTGCAGGCACCTCAGTCTGGATGACAGGACGCAAGACGCCCTGATAGTCCTGCACCTGCCCGAAATAGTTTGCGCGCGCCGCCTGATTGTCTTCAGGCCGAATCCGGACAGAACCGACGATCGTATCTACTTCAAGACCCTGCATGGCTGCAGCTACACTCTCCGGTTCCGTGCTATCGGCTGCATCAACAGCTGCCAGCAGCACCTGCATCCCCAGATAGGTTTCGCCTTCGAAATTTGACGGCCAGCTATCGGGATACTTTTCTGCCCAAGCTTTTACGAACTCCTTGTTGGCTTCCGTATCAAGGGTCGAACTGTAGTTGATGATCCCGTAGATACCCTTCACGGTTTCGCCAAGGGTCTTCACCGTGTTGTCAGTCACAAAGCTTACGCCGGCGATCTTCAGTTTCTCGATCAAACCGAACTGCTTAGCCTGTTGCGCGAAATTAACCGCATCGCGGCCCGCCAACGCTACCCAGAGGCCTTCGGCACCGCTATCGATGATCTTCTGGATGTATGGCGCGAAGTCATTCGTCCCAAGACCGGCATAGTCATCGGCAACCACCTCCTTACCGACGGCTCCTGCGGACTTGTTGAAGCTTTCACCTGCATTGCGACCCCACGCTGTGTCAGAGGCCATGATAGCCCACTCGCCCTCGGCTTGTTCCTTGAGCCACGGCATCACTGTTGAGGAATCTGACTGATCGAGATGATTGACACGGAACATTCGGGAGTTGCACTCCGCGCCTGTAATCGAATCAGCCTTGTTGATCGTAGAGACATAAAGCGCATCCCAGCGCTCAAGCATGGGGCCGATCGCCAGTGCTTCGCCGGAGGCGATGGTACCCAGAAGCAGATCATAACCATCATCGACCAGTTTCTCGGCCTGCTGACGGGTCATTTCGGCTTTTGCCTGAGTATCCAGGAACTGCACCTCAACCAACTTGCCATCAATACCACCAGCTGCATTTACCTGTTCGGTTGCCAGCTCAACAGCGCGTCGCACCTGTCCTCCAAGATCCCCATAGGCGCCAGTCAGCGCGGTCGGCACCCCGATACGAATCGCATCCCCTGCGGCAAACGCCTGTGTGCCCATCGCCGCCAAGGCGAGCGCCATAGCAGCACCTGTCTTGAATATTTTGGTAGTCATCATTTTCCTTCTCCCATTGAGTGTCAGTTACACCGACACGTGCTTCTTCAGGTCTTCATTGGTCAGCTCCGCGAGCTGCCCCTCTTCCAGGACCACACCTTTCGACATGACGTAGTAGCGGTCCCCCACAGCCCGGATCAGGCCGAAGTTCTGTTCGATCAAAAGCAAGGCTGTGCCCTGATCAGCGAGTTGTCCTAGCGACTTCCCCAGTTCATCCACGATAACGGGGGCAAGTCCCTCACTTGGCTCGTCAAGTATGAGAAGTTCCGGGTTGGCCATGAGTGCGCGACCGATCGCCAGCATCTGCTGTTGCCCGCCGCTCAGTGCCGTTCCCAGCCCGTCCGCCCGTTCCCGCAGAATCGGATAAAGGCCAAAAACCTTTTCGAGGTCCCAAGGACCAGCGCGGTTCGGCGCAGAACCGAGCAGCAGGTTTTCGCGAACGGTAAGGCCAGGAACAATGCGCCGTCCCTGAGGCACGATGGCGATACCATTGCGGGCAGGGCCGAACGCACGGATCGGCTCTTGCACCTTCCCGCGCACCGCAATGCTTCCCTTCGTGAGCCGGGCTACACCGATGCAAGTATTGACAACGGTGGTCTTGCCCACTCCGTTTCGTCCGACCAGCGTCACCCGCTCGCCCTTACTGACACGGAGCGAAACCCCGTGAAGCACTTTGGCTGAACCATAGGAGGAATGAACATTTTCGAGTTCGAGCAGGGTCATGCGAATGTGCTCCCCAAATATGCACGGACGACTTCTGGATCAGAGCGCACGGCTTCCGGCTGTCCTTCGGTAAGAACCTCACCGAGATGAAGCACTGTCAGGTTGTCGCAAACCGAGAAAATCACCTCCATGTCGTGTTCGACGATAAGGACGGTCAGTGAATGGCGGTCGGAGAGGGATTTGAGATGACGCGCCATCGTCAGGGACTCCTCGATGGTCAATCCGGCTGCCGGTTCATCAAGCAAGAGCACCTTCGGTTTCCCGACAAGTGCCAACGCGAGGTCGACACGACGCTGATCGCCATAGGACACCTCCGAGCCAGGCTGATCTGCGATGGTATCCAGCGACAGCTCGGACAGAATCTCGTCGGTGTTGTCAGTTTCGGCCATCCGCGCCGCCAGCATCACCTGTTCGCGAATTTTGAGTTCCGGGAAGATGTTGGTTTTTTGGAAGGACCGCGCCATGCCGGCCCTTCGCCGTTCACGCTCGGACAGCTTGGAGATATCGTGACCATCCAGCACGATCTTGCCCTGAAGATTTCGACCGCGCCCCGTCAAGACGTCCATGCAGGTAGATTTACCGGCCCCATTCGAACCGATAAGACCCCGGATCTCTCCCTTCCGAACGCTCAGGTTCACATTGTTGAGCGCGCAGAACCCGCCGAAATGTCGTGTCAGGCCCGTTGCTTCGAGCATAATTGTCCCGGTCATACTGTCTTCCTCCATATGCGTTCGAGGCTACGGCTTATGAGACCACTCAACCCCTCGGGCAGAAGCAGGACGACTGTGATGAGAACGAGTCCGACGATGGACTGCCAATGGGTGGTATAGTCACCCGCCACATCTCGCAGGATAACGAAGACAAATGCGCCGACCGCAGGACCCCAGAGGGAGCGTGTGCCACCAATTATGGCGATGATTATCGCCTCGCCTGACAAGCTCCAATGCAGAATTCCCGGCGTCACATATCCGTTGTAGAGCGCAAAGAGCGTCCCACCGAGCGCCGCTATGGCGCCAGAAATCGCAATCACCAACGCGCGCGGTATGAGCGTCCTGTAGCCGATGAAACGCGCCCGTTCTTCGTTGTTCTTGATCGCGATCGTAAGTGTCCCGAAGTTTGATCGGGAAAGTAAGGTGAGCAGGATGATGACAACAACCAGGATGGTCCACGAAATCAGGAACATAGACCCGGGTCGCTGAAACACTGACAAGGTGGTCCCAAATAACTCTCGCGGCAGTTGCATTGCGAGACCATCCTCGCCATTTGCAATGTCGCGCCACCGCATCATCAGTTCGTACAGCGCCTGCGCAACCGCGAGGCTTAACATCGAGAATGCCACACCCTCGGTTCGCAACATGACAAAGGCTATGCCGAAAGCTGCGACTGTTGCGACAATTGGCGCAAGAATCACGATCGCCTCGCCGGGCATTCCGGTATGGACACTTAAGAGCACGACCAGATAGGCACTTCCGCCGAAGTAGGCCGCATGGCCAAAGCTTGTCAAACCAGCTTGGCGAACGAGGAAACCTACACCGGTAGCCAGAAGCGCAGTTGCGCAAGCCGAAGTAAGCAGGGAAAGGAAGCTTCTTGAGAAGCCCATCCATGGAACAGCAAATCCGGCCAATGCGACGGCTATCGCCAACAGGATCAAGACATTCGGGGATCTGTCAGACCGGGTTTGCGCCGTGGTTATTTTGGTCAAAGTATCAGACATCAGTGAGTACCCTTCGAAAAACCGGTCGGTTTCCAGATCAGAACAGCGACCATCAGAAGGAGGGGAAGCATCGAGGAGATATTGGGAAGGTAGACGATGCCGAGATTGTGAACCTGGCCAATAAGCAGTGCAGCCACGAATGCCCCTGCAAACGATCCCAGTCCACCGATGACAACAACAATGAAGCTTTCGATGAGAATCGTGCTTCCCATTGATGGCGACAGGGCCAGAAGCGGTGAGGCAATAACACCGGAGAGACCAGCAAGACCTGTTCCCAAGGCGACAACCGTCATGCTGAGCTTCTCGGTATCAACGCCCTGCATGGCAGTTGTCAGCGGGTCGACACTTGACGCCCTGACGAACAATCCTGCGCGGCTACCTCGCAACCATAGCGTCAAACCCAGGCCCACGGCGATTGCAACCGCAATTACGGTCAGCCTGTAGACCGGGAAGAAAGTGTCGCCGATCTGGATTACACCGGCGAGGAACTCAGGTGTTGCAACCGAGATCGTGTCGGGACCCCATACCATGTGGATCAGGTCTTCGAAGATCAACAGGATCCCGAAGGTAACAAGTACCGTAACCATGTGGTCCTGATCCTGAAGCGGTCTGAAAACCACAATATCAAGTGCAATCCCAATCACCGCCAAGGCCGCGACTGCTGCCAGGAGACCTCCCCAGAAGCCGAAGATGCCGCCCGCCGCAAACCCGACATAGGCTCCGAGCATGTAGAACCCACCATGGGCGAAGTTCACGACACGGCGCAGCCCGAAGATCAGGACAAGTCCAACCGAGACGACGTATAGCAATCCCCCATAGACCAGGCCATTGAGCACCTGAATCAACATTCCCATTCCTCCCTTTCTCCTATTGCCTCGCAGGCACATTCGAGTTAGCGCCGTAGTTCGGGCTAACAGCATCTTCAGTTTCGGATTGCTCCATTCTCAGCTACCGCTCGCTCCACTGCCCGGTAGGCAAAGACCACTGCTGGACCAAGCGTCGTGCCGGGACCCGGGTAGCTGTCGCCCATGATGGATGCCATGTCGTTTCCGCAGGCGAACAATCCGGGTATCGGTTTCTCGTTTCCATCAACCACCCTGCCATCCGGGTCGGCAGACAAGCCCGCACTGCTGGCAATCTCGGCCGGCCAGACTTCCATTGCGCAAAGGCTGGTTTCGTCAATCGGTGCAATGCAGGGATTCGGTTTGACTTCCGGATCACCGTTGAACCGATTGAGCTCGGAATGCCCTTTGTTGAAGTCCTCATCGACTCCGCGGTGAGCCCGGTCGTTGTAACGCTGAAGTGTCTGACGCAGGGTCACAGGATCAATGCCGGTTCGAGCCGCCAGTTCTTCTGGCGAAGAAGCCGTCTGCAAATAGCCGGAACGCTCGAATTTCCGGAGGTTCCGGGTGCCGGGATAGATTTTACCCAAGCCATATTTGCGGACGAAGGGCCTGTCACATATCAGCCAGGCCGGAATGGACTTTCGGTTGCCGGAAACGCTGTACATTGCTTCGACGAAATCATGATAGGAATCGGCTTCGTTACAGAATCGTTTGCCGTCCAGATTCACCGCAATCAAACCAGGCTTTGCGCGGTCAAGCGACAAGTGCGGAAATGCCGCTTCCGTGCCGTCGGATCGTCTTACCTTCGATATTGGCGTCCAAAACCCGCCATTCCCGTTTTCGGATGCATCGACACGGGCACCAATGGCTTCCGCCATACGTACGCCGTCGCCCTCGTTCGTTTCGCAGGCCAGTGAGAACGGTGGGGTTGGGTCCGGCATCAATCGTCTGCGATAATCGGGATTGTGGGCAAAACCTCCGGTGGCAAGAATAACGCCTGAACGTGCGTACACCCTCGTGCATCCTTGCGGTCCCGCGATCTTGGCTCCGACCACAGCTTCGTTTTCCAACGTCAATTCGGTCAACGCAGTCTGGAATTGAGGTCGCACCCCAAGTTCAAGCAGTGACAGCAACATCCGCCCCACCAGAGCATTGCCCATCGTCAACCGGGTACCGCGTGAAAAACGGAGGCGATCCATCAGATAACGCATGAAAATCGCGCCTGAATAGATAAAGTTGCTGACTGAGCGGTAACGACCCACGAGTCGGGGAATATCTGCTTTCCCAATCATCATGCCGTTGAAAATCATCATTTCCGGCAATGGCCCGCGCAAGCGCTCAAAATCCCGACCGAGCCGGCGGCCATCGAACGGTTCCGGAATGATCGCTCGGCCGCTCACTGCGGCGCCGGCGCGTGCATGATAATCAGGATGCACGCCGCAAGCCTGAAATTTGACCTGCGTACGCGCCTGAAGAAGGTCGATCGCTTCGACGCCGGTCTTCAGAAAAGCTTCCCGTTGCGCATCGGTGCGCGGTGTATGGATGCTGATCAGGCTGTCGAGATAGCCAGCCGCGGCTTTGATATTGTCATGATCACCTGCCGCCTTTCCCTGGCTGTTCTCTGGGATCCATAAAGTGCCTGCCGATGTCGCCGCTGTGCCACCGACTTGGTTACTCTTCTCAATAAGAAGGACATCGAGACCCTTAAGCTTGGCGAAAATCGCCGCGGCCATACCCGCAGGTCCGGCCCCCGCGATCAGAAGATCAACAGTGCGATTGCCTCCAGGTATACTGTTTCCCACTGGCGCAACGTTCATGACGTAACCTCTTTCCTTATTATTCCGGACGCACGGACCACCGTTGCAGCCGTTTCGCCCGCGATCATTCCGAACACCGCAGATTTCGACAGCCCGCCGGAATAGCCGGAGCGACTGAAGCCTTCGAGACCTCCGGTGCAGGCCCCTGCAGCCAAAAGGCCAGGGATCGGCTGTTCTTCCCTGTCAAGAACCTGAGCGGCGCCATTGGTCAGGATTCCCCCCATTGTGTAGGTTACGCCGGCACAAAGCGGCACCGCATGGAACGGGGCCTTGCGAAGCCCAAAGGCCTTGGCCTCCGGATTTGCACGCGCCGGGGCAAACGGGGCCTTCCCGTCAACTGCTTCGTTCCATCGCGCTGACGCTTCTTTCAGGATATCCGGGGCAAGCCCGATCTTGGGAGCAAGCTCCTCCAACGAAGGAGCGGAGACCGTCGTTCCTCCCGCTTTCTCAAGGTAAGGGTTTGCGGGCAGCAACCATGCCCTTCCCGGGCCTTGCCAGGCCTCTTCGTCGAAGATGACGTGACAACCCAGCGGATCATTGAGACGGGCGATTTCGTTCGTTATGTACACGCCGCCCATGCTCTCGTCGCAGAACCGCGAACCGTCGGCATTCAGCAGAAGCCCGGCCACGCATAGCGAGTCCATCACCGGGTACGGCCAGAACCGTCCGTCAGTCATTGCCTGGCGATATTGGACGTGCCCGTAGAAGCTCTGCATCCCGGTGAGTTTGGCACCGACGGCCTGCGCCATATTCAGACCGGCGCCCTTGCCCGTCTCGGCATTGCGCATCAGAAGCTTGTCAGGCGCAGGCGAAATATATTTCTCAAGCAGCGCCCGATCAGCTTGGAAGCCGCCATCGCAAAGAATGACGACGGGGGCCATGTGCAACTCGTCCTTGCCGCCTCGATCGACAAATAATCCACGGACATGTCCGTCTTCCATGACCAGTTCGCGCGCGCAAACACCTGTTTCAACGATACCGCCAAGCTCGGTCAAGCGAGTACCCAGTGTGCGAAGCATCACGTCGCCGGCGCGCCAGCGCCAGTTCAAGCCGGTATTGCGTACGCCCGGCGGAGCAAGCGAATTCCGGCGCAAGCCGTCGGGTCCGACACGAATGAGTTGGACACCTTGGGTACTCAGCCAGGACCGGGTACGCTTGGCGTTGTGCGCCAGCGTCCATGCAAGCGGCATGCGGGTTTCGCCACCTGTTATCCTCTCGAGCCGCTCGACGATTTCGTCTGGCTCGTCTCCCATGTCTTCCATGCCGATGTGGAAAAGGCCGCCGGTATACCGACTGTTACAGAGATAGTGCCTACCGCTACCCTGCTCGAAAACACGAACCGTCAATCCAAGCTCCGCGGCGCGTATGCCGGCGCTCAGACCGGCAAGACCACCGCCCACGACAAGGACATCCGCACTGGATTCGTGTTTAGCCTGCATAACCAATGAAGCCTTCACCGCGGCATCAGAGTGTCTGCGAGTATGCGGAGCACTTCGACATAACTCTGAAGAACCAGCCAAAGGAACGCGGCAGCCGCCGCGGCGGGCAGGAACCAGACCCAACTGGCTCCAATGGCTACGACGGCCCAAAGCGCAAGTGCGAGCGGCGCAAGCGCTGCCAGAAATGCCAGACCGCTTCCAAAATCCTTAATGATCCTGATGGCGGTATAGGTTGGAGGCGTATCGTCCATTACGTAGTCCTCGAAATTTGGTTTTTTCTCTTCTCGCCTGCGCGCGGTGAGCTCTGGTCGGCGACGGAATTTAACGCAGCCAGACGGCCGGAAGTGAACGCCCACGCGAGATGATGGCCGTGGCCTTCAAGGAGCAATCCGCCCTGTCCCACCGATCCGACCGCGTAAAGACCTTCGACAATGCTGCCGTTTCCGCGCGTAACCTGATGGCGCGCGTTCACCGTCAAGCCGCCATCGGTTAGAATGATCCAGCTCTTGACCGGGCCCAGCGCGTAGTATCGCCCCTTCTCGACGCCCGGCCGTCCTTCGGCCTTTGCCTTGACGTTATGGCTGGATATCTCCGCCTGCAGTGTGTCTGCCGGCACCCCGATCTTCGTGGCGAGGTCGCCCAGGGTCAGGGCGGTCGAATAGAGATCGGGCCGTGTGCGCTTGTAGTCAGGAAGATAGGCATAGGCCACGCCCGGCGCGGTGGAGATGAAATAGGGCCAAGCGCTGAACTTCGTCGCCACAGCCTCGTCGAAAACGATGAAAGCCTGTTTTTCGACCTGCTGTCCGAAAGCGTAGTTCGGCTTGTCGAGTTCGTCGGTGAACCGCTTTCCCTGCCTGTTCACGAGGACCGCACCTTGTTCGAACATGGTCGGCTCCGGTGACAGGTATGTCGTCACGAATGAGAGGATGAACGGCCTCAGGGCCCATGAAGGAAGGCTGTTCAACGACCAGCGCATCAGACGCGTAAACCAAGGCCAGGGTGGCAGCTTCTGAAGAAAATTCGGGCGCGGCGGCGGCATGAAACGAAGGTTCGGTCCGTACATGACCTGACCGAACTTGACCTCGGCTCCAAGTTTCTCGCCCATCCGGTGTCCGTCGCCGGTGTTGGTCGTGTTGACCCCGTCGATATCACGCACAGCTTCGTCGAAGCGGCCTTTCCATTGCGCACTTGAAGAGTAATCTCCAGAGGCAAGAATGACAGCCTTTCGTGCAGTCAGGGTCCGACCGCCGGTCTTGAGTTTAACACCTGTGACCCGCCCGTTTTCATCGAGCACCAGATCGTCGACGGGCGAATTCAGCCGGATTTCAACACCGACTCGCTGAGCTTCCCTCTTAAGAAAATATATGTAGGCTCGCGAATTCGGCAGGATGTTGTGCATCCGCGGTTCGGAATGCGGTGGTTCCGGCATCGGACCGTAGAAAGTGACACCCAGGCTTTCAAGCCAAGCCACGCTGTCGGCAACATTCTCGACCAGCAGACGCCTCAGCTCTTCATTGTCATTCTTCGCAAGCTCAGGCGCGAATTTCGGCATGTCCTCGAAATGTGCTTGCGCCGAATCGACCACGCCCGCTTTGCGCTGTAGCCGAGTGCCCGTGGCCGTGATCGACCCGATCGAAAGCCCGGTGCTGCCGCGAACCTCACTATGCTTTTCCAGCAAGATGACGCTCGCGCCTGCCTGACGGGCAAAAATCGCTGCGGTCAGCCCGGAGCCGCCGCCGCCGACGACGATGATGTCGGCATCAGCGGTCCTGTCGCTAGTTGTTACTGTATCGGAAATCATGGCCGTCACTCTTGGCCTGCTTCCGGCGCAGTCAGGTCAATGCCGGATTCGATTGAAATCCTCCGCGCAGCGCCAACAGCAAGAAAGCCACCGTCGATCGCGATGTCCTCGCCGGTAATGAACCTGGCATCGTCGCTGACAAGAAAGGAAATGAGCGCCGCCGGCTCTTCCGCCTCTCCGAAGCGTCCTTGGGGCGTTGCACGACGCCATGGCTCAAGATGGGCCCCGCCCCGATTGAGGTCGGTCACGATGACGGCTGGACAGATCGCATTCACGCGGATGTTCCAGTCGATATACTCCCCAGCCGCAGAACGGGTCAGGCCGAGTATACCAGCCTTCGACGCGGAATAGGCGGGGTCATTGTGACCCACATGTGCGGCGACAGAGGCCATATTCACCACGGCGCCGCCACCTGCATCCCTAATAGACGGGCAGACATGCTTCATGCCGAGGAAGGCGCCAGTGAGATTAATTCCCATCACACGGTTCCAAGCCTCAAGGGAGGTTCCCGTAATGCCGCTACGATTCACGACACCGGCATTGTTCACAAGCGTCGTGATATGCCCTTTCCAGTCCTCGACAGCGGTGACGAGGTTTTTCCAACTCACCTCCTCGGTAACGTCATGGCGAAAAAATCGCGCATCATGACCCGCCTCACAAAGAGCCTTCTCCAGAGCCGCTCCTTCTTCTTCAAGCACATCAGCAATAGCGACCGCTGCACCGTCCTCGCACAGGCGTTTCACGTCAGCAGCACCAACTCCGCGCGCCCCACCGGTAACGATTGCTATTTTTCCCTGAAGGCGACTCATGCCGACCACCCCGCGGCGCAAAACTTCCGTTCCTGCCCCTGTGCACGCTCGAAAAACGGCGCGGGTACGAGGTTCCATTCCACAGTGTCGGCCATGCTTATCCTCCCAGATCATAACAATATGTATGCATACTAATCATAAGTATAATTACTTTAAGTACACTGTCAAGTTGACGAATTATTTTTTTATCGGCGATCATCGGGGCCCCACCCAGCCCATCCCGCTCAGGCCCGCGAACAGAGTATTTAGTAAAGCATTTCAATAAGATGGTCACGCTTACAGGTTCAGGAAAGTGATCTGTTACCGGACTTGGGAAGGCCGTGCGAAAACGCAGTGAAACCCGGAACCGGTCCGGGAATCGAACTTCAGTGAAGGTTCACACCTCACTGCATCGCACGGTAGCGGCCGACATCTGTTGAAAGGAATGACTGGCCGTACAGGACAAGGAACTTGCGGGATGTTGCTCTAGGCGGTGAAAGACTTTGGGTGCCGACAGGTGTAGAATGCTCCTGTGGTCGGCACCCGATCACGGCATCTCCACCGGAAACCGCTCGGATCGAAAACGTACGAGGCCTACCTCGCGATCGGTTTCCGCTTCCTCATCCCGCCGTTGCGGGCAGTAGAAAGCCGGCGAAGAACGTTGACAGTTCACCGTAGGCGTCCAGCGGCAGGACATTGGCGACATACTGGTCCGGACGCACCACGACCATGCAGCCCTTTTCACGGTCGATGCCGCGCATATCGAAGATATCGCCAGCGCCCTTGTGATCGACGCAGAAGACCTTCTCGTGATCCTGCAAATCGAGTTTACCCTTTTTGGGAATCAGAAGCGACGGCATGTCCTCGTAGGCGAGCTGGTCGAAGGTTTGCTGGAACACCGCGCGCAGGTCGATCACCGCGTCGATGTCCTCGTCCGTGCGGGTATGTTTTACCACCGGCGAGTTCGCGTTGTTCTCCAGCCAGTCGGCCAGCTTATGGATCGCCGAGCCGGGAGCGGAGCTGTCATCGCGACCGGCGAAAGCGTATATCCGCCAGCGGCCGTCCGCTTTTGCGACATGGCCGAGCTGGATCTGCTTAGCGTCGGCTACCCGCACGACCGGAGCCGAGTGGAAGCGACGGCCGATCTCCTGACCGGTGGCAAGTGACTGGTGTGTCGCCGGTCCGTTCAATGCCGATTCGTCATACTTGACCGCCAAGCCGCCGGTGAATTCCAAATTGGCCTTGAAATGACGCACGAAACGCGGCTCTTCCTCGCCGGCGCGTTCGGCTTCGGTCATCGGCGCAGACATGATTCGGGCCCATTGATGGTCAGTCTCGACGAGACGCCTTGCCTCGATCAGACGCTCGGCCTTGTAGGAGTGCAGCAGACCCGGGTCCGATCGACCCTTCAAGACTTGCCCCAGCTTCCAGCCGAGATTAAACGCATCTTGCATGGAGACATTCATGCCCTGACCGGCCTTCGGGCTGTGCGTGTGGCAGGCATCGCCAGCAGTGAAAACGCGCGGATTGCGCGATGTCGTCTCGCCTTCGGGCACGTCGTCGAACTTGTCGCTGATCCGGTGACCTATCTCGTAGATCGACCACCACACGACCTCCTTCACATCAATCGTGTAGGGCGCCATGATCCGGTTCGCCGCCGCGATCATGTGGTCCTGCGTCAGATTGCGGTTTACCACCCGCTCGTCCGGGTTCAGCTTATCCAGTTCCACATACATGCGGAATAGATAGCCACCTTCACGCGGCAAGATCAGCAGGTTGCCCTCGTTTGCCGACGCGATCAGGCATTTCTGCCGCACGTCCGGAAAGTCGGTATTGGCGAGAATATCCATCACGCCCCAGGCCTGGTGGGCAGCGTCTCCATGCAGTTCGCCGCCGATCGATTTGCGAACATTGGAACGCGCACCGTCGCAACCGACGACATAGTTGGCGCGGACTTTGACCGTCTCGGCCCAGTTGACGCCTGTGTCCTCGAGCGTAACCGTAACCGGGTGATCATCCGTGGTCGGGTCAACCTCGACATCCTTGACCGACCAGCTGTAATCCGGTTCGAGGCGCGATTGCGAATTCTTCATCACATCAAGGAACAGCTGGTGCAGTCGCGCCTGGTTGATCAGGATATGCGGCATCTCGGAAGAATCGTCAGCAACGTCCTGCACCCGGTCCATGCGCCTGATATGGCCCGGCTTTTCGGGGTCGGGTCCCCAGAAGGCGGTCTGGTTGACCCAATAGCTTTCACGCTTGACCTTCTCGGCGAAGCCGAACGCCTGGAACATCTCCATCGTGCGGGTGTTGACGCCGTCAGCCTTGCCCTTGGAGATGTTGCGCGGATCGCGCTCGACGATCATCGTGGAGATCTCCGAGAACTGCGATAGCTGCGCGGCGAGGCACAGACCGGCCGGCCCGGTGCCAGCAATCAGCACGTCGACCTTTTCGGGCAGCTGCGCATGCGGGCCGTATTCCCGGCGCGTCATCTCAGCATTGGAGAGGTCGGGATCACCCCCGCGAAAACCGTCGACGTAGAATTGCATGATTACCTACTCCTTCTAACTCGCCATTCGTCGTCTTGATGACGGGCATTTTTAATATCTATACTTATCATTATGCATCAAAAGAACATATGTGTACACATCATTTCTTTTCGTTTAATCTCAGAGTGAGCATTTAAGATACGATGGAGGTTACAAATGAAGGCACGCCGGATGCCTGGGCATCTGATTCGACGACTAAATCAGTATTCGACTCAGGTGTTCACGAAGCGCATACAGGAAGCGGGAATCGATCTCACTTCGGTACAATTCGCTGCGCTAGATGCCATCATTTCTCGCCCTGGAATCGATCAAGCCACTGTAGCTGACATGATCGCTTGTGATCGTGCCACTACCGGAGGAGTAATTGATCGTTTGCAGCAACGGGGTTACGTTGAGCGGACTGTTTGTGAACGAGACCGCCGGGCAAGAGAGGTGAGGCCGACCGAAAAAGGCGTCGATACTTTCGAGGAAATCCTACCGATCGTAAACAAGCTGCAAAAGGAAATCCTGACAGGCTTGAATGAAAGTGAACAAATCAAATTTATGTATCTTGCAGGAAAAATATTGGGCAATCACTCAGAAGTTGATTTATTGGAAATTAGTTAATTCTACGAATGAAATACAAGAGTACATTTTGCGCTATACCTCAAAAGAGAATGTGGCCAGGAAAACCCGAGTTGTACTAAGGTCCATCCTGTGCGTTGACTGAATTTGGATATAATCAACTGATTACCACTTCGGCCAGGGCAAAGCCTCCAAACCTCCACATTTCTCGTTGAGGATACTCAAATCTTCTCAACCGTAACTGCCCAGCAATATTTGCTACCCAATAGCAGATTGGAGTGCTCGGCCCGTACATCCGATTGCGGGCGCGGTGCTCGCATCAACACGGGACTGTTGCATTGATTTTGGCAAGTTGAACGAGATTACATCAGCTCAGGCGTCGCTCTATCCGGACAGGTATTCTTTAACGGCGCCGAAGACGGGCCGGATGCGGCGCAGCGTATATTCCTTGATTGGCCGGAACATATGGCGCTCCGGGCAGGACCGATGAAGGAGAGAATTGATCTCTGCCTCATGGTTCACGACAGCGCTTAGCAGCGCCTACCTGATCTTCGTGTATCGTCGATGGGCAATCCAATATCGCGCCGTCAAACAGAATCTCCCAACCCTTGTCGATGCGGACCTCCTTTCGGCAATTGTCGCCAATTTCGGTCCTTCCGTCACTCATGATCGCCCATTCCACTGCCATCCCGTTGTCTCCGATAAAAACGATGGTGATGGACTGCTCGAGCTAACAAACCGTGTCCGATCCCAGAGAAATTACTGATCTCCCATCGTCCAAAACGGAAATGACGCCACCAGCCGCCGCGAGACATCTCAAGTCAGCAGGTTTTTTCAGGTGTCCAGCTCGCCTGCATCAGACAACGACTGCACCATTATGAATCCACGACTGAGTTTTGTGCCTCTTGCTCAATCAAGACGCGCTTGAGGATTTTCCCAGCACCACTCATCGGGAGTGTCTCCCGCAGTTCGATCGTCGGACATTTAAATACGGCGACATTTTTGGCAAACCACTCCTCCAATTCCTTTGCCGTCACGTCGTGGCCTGGCTTCAATGTGATAAACGCCTTGACCCGCTTGCCCTTCGCAGGGTCCGCCACGCCGATGGCCGCAATGGTATCAATTGATTGGTGTCGCAAGCCCAAGGCTTCGATTTCGGGAAGCGATACTGAGTAACCGGAAACTTTTATGACCTCGCTGGCCTTACCGACAAAATACAGGATGCCATCCTTGATGTAGCCACGGTCATTCATATGCACCCAGCCATCAACAATGGTCTCACCGGTCTTTTTAGGAGCGTTCCAATACCCTTTGAGCTGGGCTGGAGAACGGGTGACGATTTCCCCCATCTCACCTTCGCCAAGATCCTTGCCGCTATCGAAATCTACGATACGGATCGCTACACCTGGAAGCGGGCGCCCGGCGGTGGTGCAAGCAGGACGCGGCAATGGCAGTGCTACCCCATAGGCGCAATAATTCGCATGCTCGCTAGATCCATAGCCCCATTCGCGCATCACGATGCCGGTCTCGGAATGCCATGACTCGACCAAAGCATCTGAAATTTCCTTGGCAAACGGCACAACAAGCGACGCCTGAAGCGCATCATGCGAGACCGAAGAGGACTTGAAGCGTTCCAACAGGTCGCCATAGCAAGGAACCGGCAGCAACATGAAGTTAGGCTTGAGGAGCTGATAGGCTGCCTCAGCCGCCTCGCCATCCCAGCGGGACAGAATGATCGAAGTTGCGCCTGAAACCAGCGTGCAAAGCATGGCTGCGATACCGGATATATGCGTCAGAGGCCAAGCTCCAAGCAACAGGCTGCCTGGACCGATTCCGGGCATGTTCACCTGCGCCTGACCGTTGCCGCTGTAGAGCATATCCCGATGCGTATGCACGCAGCCCTTGGACAGTCCGGTTGTGCCGCCAGTGTAGAGAATGAACGCCGGGGCATCCATGTCAGGTGCAGGCAGATCGCGTGGTTCAGTCTCTTCGATCAGCGTGGAAAACGACAGGGCATCACCGGTGATATCTGCAGTATTTTCCATAAGCGGGTGAAAGGGGAAATCTGGTTTGGCCGGGGCAAGGTCGTGAAACCCGGTTGCAATGACATGCTTGATCTTCTCAAACCCGTTAACCGAAGTCACGGCTTCCACCAGATAATCCATGGTGACCAGCAACGAAACGTCAGCATCCTGAAGATAGTGTTCCAATTCAAGGCGTTTGGACATCGGATCAATCGGAACCACAACCAGCCCGGCGGCAAGGGCGGCAAGATAGGTCACAACGCATTGCGGCACCGGTTGTAACATTACACCAACGCGGTCCCCAGGCTCGCACCCCCTGTCAGTCAGTGCCGTGGCAAGACGGCGGGCCTGATCGTCCAGCGTAGAAAATTCGATTTCTCGACCATAAAAAAATTGATCGCAACGCGCTTGTTGTCTGCGCGAGCGTGGCCCCGTATCACGTCATGCAGCAAAGTTTCTCCCTGAAGCAGGGTCAGACTATCTGTATTTTCCAGTAACGGCTTAATCATAGAACTCTCTCCCAGATGTTTCCAATCACTTGTTTACAAAGGTAGTTTAGGAAAATAGATCACATCTTATTATGGATATTCCGCGCATTAACCCTGACTGAATTGCTGTCTCCGACTTGAAATATTCAACCCATCAATTGCCGTCGATCATGCGCAGACGTCAGACACTGCGCCTGACTGCTTGCTGCCGAGGTTCAATTGAAGTTGGCTATCAGGGCACTCCAACGCGCTGAATTGATAATACTGCTGTCCTATGCCGACGTCCGGTAATTGAATTTCTGATGGGCTTCAATTTGAACATCGCCCAGTCAATGACCGAGATAGGCCTTGCGCACTCCATCATTGTTGGCAATCTCCTCAGAGGGCCCTTCGAGGATGATTTCACCGGATTCGATGACATAGGCATATTTTGAGATGCTGAGAGCGAGATTGGCGTTCTGCTCCACCAACAATACGCTTAATTGATCCTTTCGCGAGATTTCGGATATCACGTTGAGAATCTCGGTCACGATCATCGGTGCCAAGCCAAAGGAGGGTTCGTCGAGCAGCATCATCTTGGAGCGCAACATCAACGCACGCGATATCGCCAACATCTGCTGTTCGCCGCCCGAAAGAGTTCCGGCCTGCTGTTCACGTCGCTCACCAAGTTTGGGAAAACGTTCATAAGCGAGCTCTATGTCTTTCCGCACCTCGGCGCGGTCATGACGCGGATAGGAGAAGCCTTCCAGCGTTCTGATGTAGGTGAAGTCCGTCACCCAGACCGTGTCTGGCGCGTCCACGTCGAACTGCCGGTCCAGAGTGTTGTCTACCACCCAGGACGGTTTGCGACTGTGGCTGCTGGGTCTACGTTTGTAACCGATCTGGGCCTTGATGCCCGCCAGTGTGGCCAGACGTGCAACGCGGTTCGGACAGCACGACTTGCCCTGATCCGGCAGATCATCGTGGAGCTTGCGATAGCCGTAGACTTTGCCGGCGCCCTTTAGGGCTTCCGGAGAAGTTCAGTCTGGCGGACGTCTTCCTTCGCCCGATCGCTCAGTGGGTTCTTCAGCCATGCATAGAGCGAATGCGTGCTGACACCCAGCCGCTTCGAGACATCCGCTACAGCGTAGCCCCGCTCGGTATTCTGAGCGACCGCATGTCGCTTGAATTCATCACTGAAATTGACTTTGCCCATCATGGCCTCCTTGCCTCAAACTTAGGGAAGAAGGCGTCTACAAAACTAGGGGCTATTCACTCGGCGACTGCCGAAAACTCGGGTCAGACCCAATCATCAGACTCGATTTCTAAGTCTCAAGGTTAGGAAGAGGAGAGAAAACGCAAGTATTACAATCCAAAATGCTCATCGAAATTGATGAGGGTTGCGGCACGTTGGTAAAGGTTAAATCAGATGAGAACATCCTTAAGTCCTGATCTATAACGACGTACGTGTCATGGAGAAAAGTACGTCGTCACAATGGCGGATAGTCTTACCGTAGGACATAAGCGAGGATGACTCCAGACAGGGCCTGTACAGCGGCGAGGAGAACCACGCTTGTAAGCGGCTTGCTTGTTGGCTGAGGTCAGCTCTCGGGGGAACTGGTCCAGTATTCAGCTAAAGACGAAATAGCAGAGAATTTCCCGCACGGGGGGGGGGAGGCGCAAACCTGAATTCTGGATTCCTGGCACCTGAAATTTCGCTTTTATGGGAACATTCTTCGCCGTGAAAAGTTAGGCTTTTATTGTTGCGAAGGAACCATCACATGCAAAAAACGTCGCCCATAGGCGATAACCAGAATCGCGGACCGGTGCTTACTTTGGGATGTTTGGGGACGGACAGCCACGGTGAGCAGTCGCATATTGCACTGACTAAACGCGTGGCCAACTTTCTAAGCAAGGAATACATAGGACGCTTGGAAGACTACAAAGGTCCTATCCGCCCGTATTGCGTCCCACGCGACACGTTGTGCGGCGCTGAATGCGCCCTGCACCTGCCTGAAGTTACCGAGTCAGACTTTCTCGGTGGTCAAGTCGGGCATCCGATGGCGGCTACCAAAGCCGTTGTACACCCTCTGGCTCCCGGCGAGGAGGCACCTTCGACTTGGCCGGGTTCATTTGCCGATGCCACAACGGACCTCACTCTCCTAGGCTATACCGCAATTACCAGCCGCGGCGCAATTTGTGCAGGAAGGAAATTACTTGAGACCGGAGACGTACGCATCAAATTGGTCGGTGCAAGTGGAGGAACTCAGCAAGAGGTCGCAGGATCGCTTGATGAACTGCTCTACATCATCGACGCCCTGAGCAGCGAAAACGGGCTTGTCGATTGCCTTGTCCTAGAAGAAAACCTTACCGATGTTCAAACCTTTAGCGTGGGTCAAATCACACTTGGCGGCCTCTCTGCGGCCTATATCGGAGAGCAAAATCTCACGCTCAACAACCAAGGACGGGAGGTCTATGGCGGGTCTTGCCTGCGAGTATTCCGGGGTGGTTTATCAAACCTAGTGGACACCCTGTCAGATAAAGAAAGAGTTATCTGCGATCTCGGCATGCAGTTCGATGAATTGGCAGTACGCCATCTCGGTCTGGTGGCTTCCCGAAGGAATTATGACGTCGTTTCGGGTCGTGACAACCAAGGCAAGATCAAGCGCGCCGTCCTTGAACAATCCTGGCGGGTGGGGGGCGCGAGTGGTGCGGAGATTGCAGCTCTGGAGGCATTTGTCAGTGACCCTGAACTGAATTGGGTTCAGGCGTCAACTGTGGAACAATATGGCGATACCGTTAAGCCTCCAGTGAACGCGGATGTCTATTTCCACGGTGTGGACGGGGAATTGGGACCGCTTCTAAAGTACAGCCTCATACAGGATTCACGTTGAAAAAGAAGAATGCACTGATAAAAGCCGATGGAGTCGAGATGTCCGGTCATTTCTTTGAACCGGCAACTGGATTTCCCGGCGTGCTTTTTGTTCATGGATGGGCTGGTAGTCAGCAACGTGATGAATTGCGTTCGCGAGCAATTGCGCAGTTGGGTTGCATATGCCTTACCTTTGACATGCGCGGCCATGGCGAGACGACGGAACATCTCAAATCGGTCACGCCCGCACAGAACCTGAAGGATATCTGCTCCGCTTACGATGTTCTGGCCCGCCACCCGGCGGTGGACCCCGGCTCGATTGCAGTCGTGGCGAGTAGTTACGGAGCCTATCTTGCTACCCTCCTGACAACTTACCGGCCAGTCAGATGGTTGAGCATGCGCGTACCGGCATTATACGAGGACGACGCTTGGGAGGTTGCCAAATATTCGCTTGACCGCGAGGAGTTGCAGGAATTCAGAAGTTCCCGTGTACCGGTTCATTCAAACCGCGCCTTACGTAGCTGCAAGGAGTTTCGCGGCGACGTACTAATAGTTGAATCGGACAACGATCACCTGATCCCCCATACGACCATCGCCAGTTACATCGCATCTTTCGTTATGGCACGTTCGATCACACATAGACTGATCGAAAATGCGGACCATGCACTTTCAAGTTCCGACAGCCGACAAGCCTATGACAGCCTGCTGCTCGGCTGGATACGGGAAATGGTACTTAATGCCCGCTGATGTTCCATCGAGTGCGGTGGGCCGGATTCAACCCTGGGACAGCATGCTTTTGAAGTGCTGAAACTAGCAACGGACCTCTTGAGCACACGCAACGACAACAATGGAAAGGCGATGAAATGGTCTTCAAAGAACGCGAATATTTCGGTGAACCGGCAGATATGGAACGTAAAAAATCGGCACAGCTCGAATTTAATGTGGCCGCAGCATTAGCGGCCAGCGGTAAAGTTGACGCCACGGAAGTCGAGGTGACAATCGTTGCGGGTTCAACCGTTGTCTTGACCGGCTGGGTCGCAAACGAAGAGGAAATCCGCGGGTGCATAGAAATAGCAAGCTCTGTTGAAGGAATCCAACATGTGCAGAACAAAACCTCCGTGCGAAACAGCGGAACTCCCGTCAATAACGGAGCGTAGCTATGCGCTCCAAGGACAGGTATGTTGAAAGCAGTTTTCCACATACAGCGTGTCTCGCACACTCATGGCTGAACTGGCTCCACGGGTCGGGCAAATGAACCCTTTGATTAGAGTTTCGAGTGAGTGTCGTTTTTGTAGGTTAGAGTCTGATCATTACAGCCGACTCTCTAAACGTCATAGGAGTATTGGATGTCATTGAATAGCGAATTTGATCTGATAGTTCTGGGTGCTGGGACAGGCGGCAACGTTGTTGCCCGGATGACAGCGAAAGCCGGCTGGAATGTTGCAAGTGTTGACCCCCTTCCGTATGGCGGCACTTGCGCTCTAAGGGGTTGTGACCCAAAGAAGATGTTGGTTGCAGTAACCGAGGGCCTGGAAAGAGTCCGTAACCTCAAAGGAAAGGGACTAGAAGGGGACATCGCCGTCAACTGGCCTGATATGATAGCATTTAAGCGGTCCTTTACCGAAGACATGCCGCCTCGAACCGAAGCTGGATTGGTTGAGGCGGGTGTGACCACATTCCACGGAGAAGCGCGATTTACGGGTCTCGATACTATCGAAGTAAACGGACAGTCTCTACGGTCTCAAAATTTCCATATCGCGACTGGTGCACGGCCGAGTAAACTCGACATTACCGGCGAGCATCTACTTACGACAAGCACTGACTTTTTGGCTCTTTCCGAAAAGCCCCAGCGGATTGTTTTTGTTGGAGGGGGCTTCATCGCACTGGAATTTTCTCACATTGCAAAACGGGCAGGTGGTACTGAAGTAACTGTCTTGGAGATGATGGAGCTCCCTCTCGGTAAGTTTGACCCCGATCTTGTGAAGATGCTGGTCCAAGCGACCGTGGATCTGGGAATTAATATGAGGACAGAAGTCAAAGTTCTTTCGATTGAGCGATCTGGCGAGAGCTTTGCGGTTACATTTGAAACGCCATCGGGCGAAGAGAAGATTTACTGCGATTTGGTGGTCCATGCCACGGGACGAGCACCCAACATCGAGAGGTTGAATCTGGAAGCGGCTGACGTCGATTTTGGACCAAACGGAATTAAAGTTAGCTCGTACATGAGGACAACTAACCCTGCGATTTTTGCTGCCGGCGATTGCGCCGATAGTGGACCAAGACTTACACCGGTTTCAGCCAACGAAGCTCGCATAGCCGGCAAAAATCTTCTTGCAGGCAGAGATGAGCAGCAGATGAATTATCCTCCCATCCCAAGTGTCGTTTTCACCTTACCTCCCCTGGCTACAGTGGGTTTATCCGAAGCTGAGGCGCGAAAACAGAACCTCGCATTTGATGTTCATTTTGCAAAAACAGATGATTGGTATTCATCGTTGCGCGTCGGTGCACAAAGAACCGCCTTTAAAGTGCTTGTGGAGAAAAAAACCGGCTTGATTTTGGGGGTTCATCTCTTAGGACCCGGCGCTGAAGAACAAATAAACTTGTTCGCCATGGCGATGGGGGCTGGCATACCGGCAAACGAAATCAAAAGGATGATATTTGCCTATCCGAGTTACGCTTCGGATATTGGGTCAATGGTTTGATCCCTAGTAAATCCTTGATCGTTTATCACTCCACAAAGACTGCCGTTTCACACCAGCCCAGTCTTCTGTGCTTCCTGCTTCCCATCATCGACGACAAAGTCAATTTGAAAGTCTAGTTGTTAGAATTACTCATTAAACAACGACTTAGAACGCGTTCCGATTGCGGGGATTGCTTGCTGATGCCCGCTGGTATGCATAAAGGCGCTTCGTATGTCCACGGATGGTCATTGTATAGCAAACCGGACGCTGGAAGAGTTAGGAAATTTGTAAGTCGTTAGACACATATTTCAGCGCAATTGAGCACAGGTCGGCAGGATGAGCACTGCGGTTCCCGCATAAATAACCGCCAAAATCGACAACCCGGTGAGCAACTGCGAAACACTTCGAAAAAACGTCCACTGGTTTTCTGGGGCGTGGTCACCAGCCAACAGTTTGTAAGCACCAGCAGGTCGTGCAAAAAACGGCAGGCTTGCGAATACCGCACCAAGGGTGACAACGATGATGGTATTCACCGGATCGACAATGAAACCTTCGGCGCCAGTCTGATGGCTAAACGCACACAGCGCCGACTGGGAACCATAGGTTAAGAGCAGATGCAGCGCCCACACTATCGGTCCGGCAAGAAGAAAGACGACTGTACCGATCGTCCGGCGTATGTTTTGAAATGGTTTGGCTTTACTCATCCTATCAACCTCGGGAAACCATGGATCAACACCAAACCGAACAGACCCTGTCCAACAGTATACCAGTACAACAACCGGGCATTGTCGAAAGTCGCGCGGCGATAGTTGTCCAATTGGCCGGTCACATGCCTTCCCAGCGCGAACAGACACAGGATGACACTGGCAATCGCCGCCTGCCCGGTCAGGATGACGCCCATGTAAACCATTGCTGCGTATGACGACGTGGCAGGGTCGAGACCGGATTGAACATGACCGAAGATTTCAACCGCGAGCGCTGCGATCATCACAAGTGGCGCGGCAACCAGCGCCAGGGACGTACTGGTATTTTTTGTGTTTATTTCGGGTAGGAACTTGCCAGCGAGAAACAATATCAGTGCACCGCTGCCAAAAAGAGATGCGGAGACTATCGGGTAGAGCGAGGACGGTGGACCGGCGGCATTATCAGGTGCCCAGACATCAGGCGAAACGGTCCACAAATAGAGATAAGAAAAGAAATAGGACACGTAGAGCGACGCAGCGACTAACATCAAAACTACGACTGCCCACCAACTGGTCGATAGCGGGCCGGTAACATAGGTCGGCAAACTGATACCGCCGCCGATATTCACCTCACCTTTCGACGGCTTGTCGAGTTCCCAAGCCCATACAAGACAAAACAAAATCGCAAGAGCTCCGCATATTAGAGCAATCGTGACCGCCTTGATGGTTAGCAACAAAAAAAACGCCGCTGTAAAGACAGCTGCAAGAAATTGGGTCCAGCTCGGTCCGGGCATCTGCAAGACAAATTGCGGTTTGGCGTCAATTGCTGATGTGACGATGGTTTCGCGACCTCCGGTTGGGGCATTGGGCAAATAGTGCAGCCCCTCGTCAACCTCGCGGGCAAGGCCTGGCTGGTCCCATATCGGATTAAGGCTGGTGATATGGGGAATTGACCGGGTCGAATATACGTCGTTCGGTAAAAACTCGAGCGTTCCTGCACCCCATGGATTTTCCGGTCCACCCTCGCCAAAGCGAAAATTGCGGATCAAGTCGACAAGGAATACACCAACCCCTGCCGCCAAAATGAACGAGCCAATTGTGGAGACCATATTTAACGTGTCCCATTGCAAGTTGCCGGGATACGTCCAAACCCGTCGTGGCATACCTGAAAGTCCCGTAATATGCATTGGAAAGAAGGAGACGTTGAAGCCAATGAACATGAGCCAGAAACTCCAGCGACCCAACCGCTCCGAGAGCATTTTGCGAGAGACCAATGGCGCCCAGTAGTAAAAGGTCGCAAAAAGCGGAAAGACCATACCGCCGATCAGCACGTAATGCAGATGTGCAACGATGAAATAACTGTCATGGGCCTGAAAATCGAACGGCACCATAGCCACCATCACACCGGTGAGACCGCCAATGGTAAAGATAAAAATCATTCCCAGAATGAACAGAGACGGAGTAGTGATACGCCACTTCCCATTGCTGGAAGCCATTGTGGCAATCCATGAGAAAATCTGGATGCCCGATGGTATGGCAACTGCCATGCTTGCGGCCGAGAAGAATGCAAGGCTCAGCCCCGGTATGCCTGTAGTAAACATATGGTGCACCCAAAGTCCGAAGCTGAAAAAGCCGGTGGCAATAAGAGCAACCACTATAAAGCGGTATCCCACAAGCGGGGTTTGCGCCATCGTAGAAACCATCATCGAGACCAACCCCGCTGCGGGCAGGAAGATAATATAGACCTCTGGATGACCGAAGAACCAGAACAGATGCTGCCAAAGCAATGGATCGCCGCCAAGTTGGGCGGTGAAAAACGGCCAACCAAACGCTCGCTCAACCTCCAAGAGCATGGTGGCAAGAATGACGGCGGGGAAGGCAAAAACAATCATCGCGGCAAATATTAGCATTGCCCAAGCGAAAATAGGCATGCGTGCGAGCGTCATTCCTGGTGGGCGGGTACGCAATACGCCAACAATGATTTCGATGGCCCCAGCAATGGCTGAAATCTCGATGAATCCGATGCCCAAAAGCCAGAAATCTGCATTATCACCTGGCGAGAACTCGGAAAGTGTATTTGGCGGATACATGAACCATCCGCCTTTTGGCGCCAAGTCGTAAAAAATAGTTGAAAAGAAAACCAGCCCACCGATGATATAGGCCCAGATAGCAAAAGCTGAGAGGCGCGGGAAAGGCAAATCACGAGCCGCCAGCATTTGTGGCAACAGCATCACGCCCAGCGCTTCAACAGCTGGAACCGCAAACAGGAACATCATGGTTGTGCCGTGAACAGTGAAAAGCTGATTGTAAAAGTCTTGGCTCACCAGATCATTGCCGCCTACCGCCAGCTGTGTGCGCATGATCAATGCCAGGATACCAGCAAGCACAAAGAACAACAGTGCGGCACCGATATAAAGCGTGCCGATGACGGTGTTGTTTATGGCTGTCGGCAGCCGCCAGCCTCTAGGCGTGGCCCAGATACGCTTGAGCTCATCAAGTTCGCCCTTCGGACGAGGGCCGGAATTGGGTAATGATTGTTGGCGAATATCTTTCATGATCTCACTTTAAAAAATAGAGGACGACCAAGCCGCCAAAATAGGTGACAAGCACGACTGCGGAATCATAACCCATTCGGAAAATCGTTTTGTCATTACGCTCGGCCAGCCCGATAAGGAAGATTGCCGTAACAACGGAACCGAGCAGAGTGGCAAAACCCGAGAAAGCACCAATCTCATTCATTACGGCTTCGCTGCCGCCCGTTATATCGACAAAGAACAAGAGGCCGATATCAAACAAATTGGTGCCGAAAATATCTGAAATCGCAAGCGTATACAGTCCGCCGCGCATCGCCGTAAACACTGTCGAGACCTCTGGCAATGACGTAGAAATCGCCAGAAATACGGCACCAACGAAACTTTGACCCAGCCCCGTACTTTCGGCAATTACATCCGCGCTGCGCGACAGCGCATATCCGGAAATAACAATGATAATACCGGTAGTAATTGCACCGATCATTGCTGATCTCAGAGATTGATCTTTCTCTTTCTTTTCCCGTTTCTCTGCCTCGCTATCCGGTAAAACACCGTCATTGGCGTTCGGATTGATCTTCCACGCACTACGTTTCTGGGTTCGCGCGAGAATGTAGAGGCTGGTGCCGGTTGTCAGCAGTAATAGCCACATCCACAGCCCGGCGCCGAGCACCGGAATATCGCCCGTCATGATTGCAGCAGCGACGATGGACAAAAGAAGGATTTTCAGTCCCGCCTGCACCATGACAACTGAGTTGGGGACAACTGAAGTCAAGGCCTGTCTGCCTATGAATGCGTCTGCGACTGCAAGAATGGTAACCTGCATTGCGACACCACCAAGAACACTGTTCACAGCCAGCGCAGCATCACCACTGATCGAGGATGTGAGTGCAACGGCAACCTCTGGCAATGAGGTGATGCCGCCGAGCATGAGCACTCCCAGAACCGCTTGGCCGATACCGGTTTTCTCGCTGATGATGTCGGCATACTTCGTAATTCGGGCACCCGAAAACCAGACGACAACGGCTGCGCCGACAAAGACCGGCAATGCAAACCAAGCACTGAGTGACGAGATATCGGGCATTATTTCAATCCTTCAAGATAGATCGCAAGCAAGCGGAGTTCGTTGTCGGAAAAAATGCTGAACTCTGGCATCTTGTTTTCAGGCTTGATGTGCTGCGAATTGACAATCCAGTCGGCGAATGCCTGTGCATTATTGGGCAACGTTGCCGCTCCCAATGAACGTCGGCTGCCGACATGGGTCAGATCTGGTCCGATCATGCCTTTCGCATTGGTACCGCGCACTGTGTGACAACCACCGCACCCCGCGTCACGAAACACTTTCGCGCCACGGCGTTGCTCAGATGTGCCTGGCTCTTGCGCAGGCGCTGCTTCGCTCGCCAACCAATCAGCGTATTCGTCAGGGGGATGGGCAACAACATGAAAAGACATGAAAGCATGTGCCCCGCCACAATATTCAGCGCACTGACCGCGACTTATACCCGGTTCTGTTGCTTCAAGAGTCAGAATATTCGTGCGCCCCGGGATCATGTCTAATTTGCCGGCAAGCTGGGGCACCCAGAAACTGTGAATCACATCAGCACTGGTCAAAGCAAGCCGCACCGGCTTTCCTACAGGTACATGTAATTCGTTGGCGCTGGATACGTGTTGCCCGTCGGGTCCGGTATATGTCACCCGCCACCACCACAGTTCACCGCTGACAGCAATATCCGCGTCATCGGGCACCCCGGGAACGGTATAAGCACCAGCCCGCAACACCAGAAATCCGTAAACCAACAGAAGAGTCAGGACCACCACCGGCAGTGCAATTCCAAATGTCGAAATGAAGTTTTCGCTGCTGAACCGATACCGGATTTGTTGCCTGCCAAAAATCGCTATGTAAGTTGCGGCGCAAACCCAAATCAGAACCACAAAGCCGCCAATCGTCATGATCCAGAACAAGATGCTGACACGCATCGCTTCCACGCCTGAGGGCGCGAAGGCGGATTGCTCACCATTGCAGCCTGAAACAACGAGTGTAATGAACAACAGCAATAACGCGTGGCATAACCTATTCATCGCGCTGCGCCCCTCTTTTCAACGCGGGCATAGCGGCGTAGTAAGCAGCAGCCGCCCGCATGTCTTGTTCCGACATACGTTCGGCAATGACTGTCATAATTGACCCATAACCGGTTGTTTGGCGACCACCGCGGGCGAACAATTGCAGTTGTTTGAAAAGATACTTTTTTGGCTGCCCTGCAAGATCCGGGTATTGCGGGTTGGTGCTCGCGTGACAACTCTGGCAGGATGGCACGCCCTCGCGCAAGTCACCGTGATGGGCAAGAACTTCGCCGCTTTGGATTACGTTATCATCAGCGTCGCTCCTGGTTTCCACTTCCGGCTGTGACAAGCGCGAAAAAAACTGAGCGACACGTTTGATCTCTGCTGTCGTCATTGCATGAGCCAGAGGGGCCATCATCCCGCTTTGCCGTTTCCCGGCGCGATATTCGCGCAAGGCGCGTTCAAGATATTCCGCAGACTGACCATTCAGCACCGGGACCAAATCGCTAATAGGGCTGGCGC